>Ga0137298_10172_pt1 | contig 62364 bp, 72 predicted proteins | sample RamsorincwithD2O_2_FD_97182 | JGI IMG/M metagenome (GOLD analysis project Ga0137298, IMG submission 97182) | Mouse cecal microbial communities from Vienna, Austria - Glucosamine amended with D2O | ecosystem: Host-associated > Mammals > Digestive system > Large intestine > Cecum | place: Austria...
GAACAGAAAATGAAATCACAGGAGAAATTGAAGAACATAAATACATTTATAATAATGAGAAAGCATTACACGCTATTGAGTTTATTGAAAAATTCTGTAGGCATAGCAAAGGTAAAAAATGGGCAGGACAACCGTTCCTCTTAGAACTTTGGCAAAAGGCATTAGTATCAGCAATGTTTGGATTCGTTGATAAAGAAACAGGATTTCGAAAATATAGAAAAGTAATCCTCTTCGTTGCGAGAAAAAATGGAAAATCTACATTAGCAGCAGCAATTGGATTATATATGTTAATGGCAGATGATGAACCAGGAGCAGAATGTTATTCGATTGCCACAAAAAAGGACCAAGCGAAAATATTGTGGCAAGAAGCAAAACGAATGGTCAAGAAAAATCCGCTCTTCTTAAAACGAGTAAAACCACTTGTAGCAGAATTATATTATGAATCTGAAGAATCTACATTTAAGCCACTATCCAATGAGAGTGATACTCTGGATGGATTAAATGCTTCATTTGTAGCAGCAGACGAAGTTCATGCAATGAAAGATAAAAATTTGATTGATGTAACCTACGATTCGATGGAAACAAGAGATCAACCAATTTTCTTTGAAACTTCTACAATGGGAACAACCAGAGAAAATGTATTTGATGGCGAATACGATTATGCTAGTAACGTTATCAATACTTACGAAGATCCTTCATTAGGATTTGTTGATGAAACGCTACTTCCTATCATTTATGAGTTAGATTCAAAAAAGGAATGGACTAATGAGAAATGTTGGGAAAAAGCAAATCCTGGTCTAGGAACCATAAAGAAGATAAAAGGCATAAGAGATAAAGTTGCAAGAGCAAAGATAAAGCCAGACGAATTGAAAAATTTATTATGTAAGGACTTCAATGTTAGAGAAACAAGTGTATCGAGCTGGCTATCTTATGAAGATTTGAACAATGATGCAACTTACAACTTGGCAAAAATGAAAGTTCGATATGGAATTGGCGGAACAGATTTATCTAGTACAACTGACTTAACAGCAGCTAAAGTTATTTTTATGCTTCCGAATGATCCGATTATTTATGCAATGCAACAATACTGGCTACCAGAAGAATTATTAGAACAAAAAATAAAAGAAGATAAGATTCCTTATGATAAATGGCTAGAAAGAGGACTTTTGAGACTCTGCCCAGGAAATAAAATACATCCAAAGGAAGTAACAAAATGGTTTTTAGAAGTTCGAGATGATTACGGAATCTATTTGCCATGGATAGGATATGATGCCTGGTCAGCAGAGTATTGGGTAGAAGAAATGAAAGGAAATTTTGGAGAAGAGGCTATGATTGAAGTGCATCAAGGTAAAAAGACCTTATCTGCTCCAATGAAAAACTTAGGAGCAGATCTAAAGTCAAAACTTATCAACTATAACAATAATCCTATTGATAAATGGTGTCTAAGTAATACCAATGTTGATACAGATAGAAACGGAAATATCCAACCAGACAAAGGCAGAAATGCACGATTGCGTATTGATGGAATGTCTGCATTATTAGATGCTTATGTGGTTTTAGAACAAAAGAAAAATGATTATCTGAATATGATTTAGGAGGTGTACGAGTGAAGAATGAAATAAGAAATATGCTTACTAATATTTTTGGAGATAAAAAACCGAAATATAAACATGTAACATCATTTAAGGCCCTAAACGATACTAATACAGTATTTTATGCTTGGAATGGCAAGATATTTGATAATAACACAGCGAGAACCGCAATTGGAACGAATGGAATGAACGCTGGAAAATTAAACCCAAAACATATTCGAAAATATGAAAATGAAATTAGAGAATCACCTAATAATAACATAGCGCGTTTAATGAAGGCACCTAATAAATATATGACAATATTTGATTTCTTACAAAAAATGATGAACCAAAGAGAAGAAAATAACAATGCCTTTGCATATATAGATAGGGACGAAAATGTAGCAGGAATGGATGGAGTTAGGGGAATTTATCCATTAAACTATTCATCTGTAGAATTGTATGAAGATGAAAAGAAGAATATGTATATCTATTTTAGATTTCGAAATGGAGAAGTGCATTTTGCTCCATATAAAGATATTATTCATATTCGTAAACATTTCAACGAAAATGATTTTTGGGGAGAAACAAATTCGAAAATTCTAAATTCCCCATTAAGCGTGATAAATGACACATCTCAAGGTATTTCTCACGCAATTAAAAACACAGCATTTCTACGAGGAATACTAGAGTTCAATCAAGTATTAAGACCAGATGATGTAGAAAAAAATGTTAAGGACTTTTCGGAAAGATACCTAGATATAGAAAAAAATAGAAATGGGATTGCCTATTCAGATCCAAGATATAAATTTCATGAATTAAAAAATGAACCGTATGTGCCAAACAAAGCACAGATGGATTACAGCAAACAGGAAATATATGAGTATTTTAATACAAATGAAAAGATTATCAAAGGAAATTTTACGGATGAGGAATGGATTGCTTATTTTGAAACAGCAATAGAGCCGTTTGCAATTCAACTAAGCCAAGAAATGACACGAAAGATATTTACACCAACAGAACTTACTTATGGCAATGAAATCATCTTAGAAGCAAATCGATTGGCGAATGCTTCAAATGATACAAAAGTAACAATCTGCAAGGAACTAGGACATCTGTTCACGATAAATGAGCAAAGAGAAATTTGGAACAGAGGACCAGTTCCTAGAGGAGATAAAAGACTACAATCCCTAAACTATGTGAACGCAGACAAAGCAGATGACTACCAATTAAATAAAAAGGAGGAGAACAAAAGTGAATAAGGAAACCGAATTACAAAAATTTTTGAAAACTAGAGATGATGATAGAATGTTTCGTGTTTTTCATAATTTACAAGTAAGAACAGAACGAAGACAAAATGAAGATGGTACCGAAACTCAAGAAATGATTGTAGAAGGACAAGCAGTTACCTTTGAACAAGAAACCGTATTATTTGAGTATGGAGAAACAGAATACAAGGAAATAATTGATAGAAACGCATTTTCAGAAACCGATATGTCAGATGTTATTTTCAACTACAATCACGGAGGAAAAGTTGTAGCAAGAACCAGAAATAATACTCTTGAATTAAGTGTTGATTCAAATGGATTAAATATCAAAGCAAGACTTGATGGAACTGAGGAAGGAAGAAAACTATACGAAGAAATTAAAGGCGGATACATTGATAAAATGAGTTTTTGTTTCAAAGTAAAAAAAGAAAGATATGATCAAGAAACGCACACATGGAGAGTGCTAAAAATAAAAAAACTATATGACGTCAGTGCGGTAGATATACCCGCTTACGATACAACTTCAATCTCTGCGAGGAGTTCTCGATTGGCGGTGGCTGAAAGAGAACAGAAAGACCTGGTGAGGTCCCAATCGCTAAAAGATAGAAGTAAAAATTTATTATTAAATACATATTAAAGAAAGGTAAAAGGTGAAAAAAATGAACGAAAGACTTAAAAGAATCTTAAAAAGAAAGGCTGAAATTAGAGCAAGCCTAAAAGCAAATGTAGAAGGAACAATTGAACTTACAGAAGAAGAAATTCAAGCATTACAAGGAGAACTTGAAACTCTAAATCAAGAAGAAGAGGCAGCAGTGGAGGAAGCAGAAGAGGAAGAAAAAAGAGCAAAAGCACAAGCTATGACAAATGCTGCAAATGGCAAAGGTGAAATTGTCGTAAGACGAATTACGAAACCAGGAGAAGAAACTACTACTCCAGAGCAAAAAGAAGAATCAGAAGAGCAAAGAGCACAAAAAGGTAAAGAACTAAAAGAGAAAAGAGCAATTACGGTTGGCACTAGCAAAATTGCAGTTCCAAAACACACAGCAAAGGGAGTAAAAGATACTTTTAATGAAGTATCAACATTAGTAGACCTTGTTACTATCACTCCATTAGAGGGTGGAGAAAGCTACGAAAGAGGATATGTAAAATCTTATGGGGAAGGTGGAGAAACAGATGAAAATGGTAATTACAAGCAAGTAGAAACAAAATTTGATTATGCTGAGATTAAAAAGCAAAAGATTACAGCATATCAAGAAGAACCAGAAGAAATAAAACGATTAGCAGATTCTGCATATCATGATAGAGTTGTAAATGGTACTTCAATTGCGGTAAAAAAGAAAATGAGTAAAGATATTTTAGTTGGAGATGGAACAAAAGGAAGACTTCAAGGTATCTTTACAAATCCAGAGGGATTTGCAATTGATGCCAACAAAGATATTGTAATTGATAAAATTGATAACACTACATTAAATAAAATCATTTTTGGATATGGTGGAGAAGAAGATGTTGCAAATGACGCTTGCTTAATCCTAAACAAAAATGACTTACAAGGTTTCGCAGAAGTAAAAACAACAGATGGAAAAGATTATTATAGTATTGAACTTAATGGAAATACTGGAAAAATCAACAAGATTCCATTTGTTCTAAATAGTGCTGCTAAAGCATTAACTAATCCAAAAACAGCTGATGGGGATTACTGCATGGCTTATGGTTCGCTATCAAATTATGAGATTGGTATCTTCTCTGAATTAGAAATTAAACAGAGTGAAGATTATAAATTCAAGGAAGGACAAATTGCTCATAGAGGATCTGTGTTTGCTGGAGGAAATGTTGTTGCGTCCAATGGATTTGTAAGAGTAAAAAAAGGAACTGCAGTAGCTCCTGTAAACGACGAAAAACAAGAAATTTAAGAAAGGAAATATAGGAAATGAAAATTATTGTAAGATATAAAGCGTTAAAAAGTTTCACAGACAAGAATACAAAGAAAATAGTAAAAGTAAATGATATTCTTGAAGTATCTGTAGAAAGAATGAAGGAATTAAATGCGGCAAATGCTGGAAGAGTAGAGGATATTATGGTTGTAGAAGAAACACCAGAAATTTCAAAAGATAAAAGCGAAGAAGAAAAAACAGAACCAGAAAAACCATATAATCCAGAGTGTCAAAAAAATCATACAAAAGAAGAATTGGAAGCACTGACTGTTAATCAATTAAAAGACTTAGCGGAGAAAGAAAAAATCGAATTAACTAAAGCTAGAAAAGATGAAATTATTTCAGAAATTTTAGGGGAATAAGGAGGGAAAAAGATGCCAGAAGAAATTTTAGAAATTTCAAAAATTCGAAAAAGTGTGGGATTGGAAATTGAAGAATTTGATGAAGAATTAAGACAGCTTGAGCAAGCTGCGATTAAAAAACTAGAATTATCTGGCATCTTGCCTTCTAAAATTACTCTAGAAGATAATTTGATTTGTAGCACAATTCTAGCATATATCAAATCGCAGTTTCGATTTTCAGACAAAGATATTGCAATGAGATTCCAAGAAGTCTTTGAAGAAAACAAAAATTTTATGTGTTCTACAAAGGAATACACAGAAAAAGGTGAAAAGAATGGATGAAGTAATATATTTGCTAAAAACCGAAAATACGGAAAATGCAATAGGAGATCCTATCAAAAAATTAAAAAAAATAAAACGATTATCTCAAAAGTTAGAAATAAGACAATCCGAGTTTTATCAAGCCTCTGCTGTTGGACTAAAACCAGAAATGAAATTTTTAATATGGAAATTTGAATATTCTGGAGAAATGTTTTTGGAATATAAAAATAGAAACTATAAAATTATAAAAACCTACGAAAGAAGATCCGAAGAAAAGATTGAATTAACGGTTGTTTCTGTTACGAACAAAGAGGTGATGGCCTATGGCACTACCGAAGCCAATAAAAATAACTAAAAATGGAGTAGAATACATAAGTAATGTTGACCGTACACAATATACATTAAAGCAATTAGTTCATGCAGCAAATAAAGATGTAGGTAAACTAATAATAAGAAGAACGAAAGAAAAGATTTCCAGAAGAACTGGACGAGGGAGAAAAAATACTCAATATTGGGCAAGAAAAGACGGAAGTCTGCAGGTAGGATATAAACCTGCAGGCTTTTATCTTGGATTTGACGAAATTGGAACGAATAAGAGAAGAAAAATAGCACAAATGACAAATACAGTTCAAGAACAGAAAAATGAGATTAGAAAAATTCAAGGTACTTACATCAAATCAATCGAAGACGAAAATAAAGCAAAAGGCTTAATTGACGAAAGAGAGGAGCAGGGATAAATGGAACAACCAAGAATTTTTATAAGAACAGAAATAAAAAAACAGATAGATCCTGTTATACATAACTATTTCCTAAATGCACACGAAGATTCGGAATTTCCGTATTCTGTTTCTGATATAAAAGAGGGAAATGACGAAGTACATATTCCTTATTACCTTGAAATTGAAATAGTAGATGAGGATAGTGATACAACAGAGATTGAGAAAATTTGTGATGACCTAAAAAAACTACTTGATAGAAAAAGGGAAATGAAAGAAGGTTATGCTTATGTTATTTTTTTTAATTCCTGCGACACAAAAATTGACGAGGAAAGGTTTATAAAAATTAGAGTATTAACATTTGAGATTAAAATGTATGAATACCAATAAAAAGGAGGAAAATTAAGATGCAAAATTTAACAAAGGAAATGGTTGAAAATATTCAACTAGATCATGGAATTGTCTTTAAGAATTATGGACATGAAGACCAAGCTCTACTTGGACCAACAAGGGGAGGAGCAAATTTTAAGGTAGAAAGAACTTACAGAAATATTGAAGTTGATGGCCAAAAAGGAGATACACAAGGATTGACTACTGTAGATGATGAAAATGCAACTTTGACAGTAAAATCCCTAAACTCTTCTTTAGAAACCTTCGCTGATAAATTACCAGGTTCAAAAATAACAAGAGATGCAGCTACTAAAAAAATTACAAAAATTGAAGCAGGGGAATTGGGGGTAATCAAAGAAGAAAATTATATCAAAAATATCACAGTTTTTGGGCAAAAAATTAGCGGAGAATATGTAAAGATTACCATTAGACGAGCTCTTGATAAGAATGGACTAGATTATTCTATGGTTCAAAAAGCAGAGGGAGAAATTGAACTTGCATATAGAGCTCATCATAAATATACAGATGAGTCAACAGAACCGATTTATGAAATTGAGGACATCGAATCAATGGAGCCTGTGGTTCCAGAAAATCCTGTAAATCCGGAGGAGATATAAAATGAAATTAACAATAGATTCAATTTGTTTACTAAGTTCCATCATTGATAAAATGGATATTGACGACAAATTTATCGATGAAATGGTAAAAATGGCATCAGTAGCTAAAGGAAAAGAGGAAAAAGAAAAAGAAGAAATCCAAAACAAAGTTGGAATGAAAATCGTGTTGCGATCAGGAAGAAAACTTCATGAAGTAAAAGACGATTTAATTGATTTTGTAGCATCATACAAAGAAATTTCAAAAGAAGAAGCAAAGAAAATTGATATAACAGAAGTCATAAAAGAACTAATGAATGATAAGGATTTTATTAGTTTTTTCAAACAAAAGGCTATCTCAGAATAGAAGAGAAATTATACATTCTAAATAGATATTTTGGAATAGCCAATATTAAAGATTATCCGCTAAGAAAATTAGCGGATTTTTTGCGCTATGGTCGCGAGAAACGAATTGAAGAAAGATGGGAATCATTATATCCGCTTATGGAATCAGGAATTATGAAATTTGTTTCTCTAAAAGAATACAAAAAGAAGCTATATGAAAACATCGATAGAGAAAGTAAAAATAGTCAATTAACGGATCAGGAAATTCTTGAAGAAGGAATGAAAATTGTAGAAATTTACGAAAAACAAAAGGGAGAGGTAGGTGAGGATAATGGAGATTTTTAAGTTGTTTGGCAGTATTTTTGTTGATACAACAGAAGCAGACGAAAAAATTGAAAAAACAGGGAAAAAGAGCGAAAGTCTTGGAAGTAAGTTTATGGGGGTTGCAAAAACTGCAGCGAAATGGGGATTAGCAATCGGAGGAGCAGCAATTACAGCAGCGGGAGCAATCGGAGGAGCAGCTGTAAATACTGCAGTAGAAGTTGACAAAGCTATGGGAAGTTTTATCGCTTCAACTGGAGAGGCAACAGAGGCTTCTGGAAAATATGAAGAAGTTTTGAAGAATATTTACAAAAATAACTATGGCGAGGACTTTCAAGACATTGCAGATAGTATGTCTCAAGTAAAAACACAATTAAAAGAAATCGACGAAATTGAGCTGCAAAATGTTACCGAAAACGCATTAGCATTGAGAGATACCTTTGGGTTTGAAGTAAATGAAAGTGTTAGATCCGCAAAAATGATGATGGACCAATTTGGAATATCGTCTGAGGAAGCATATAACTTGATGGCACAAGGAGCACAAAGTGGGCTAGATAAAAATGGAGATTTACTAGACACTATCAATGAATATTCAGTACACTTTGAACAATTAGGATTTGATGCAGCTGGAATGTTTAATTTCTTAAAAGCTGGTGCAGATTCCGGAGCATTTAGCATAGATAAAGTAGGAGATGCAATCAAAGAATTTGGCATTCGAGCAAAAGATGGAAGTGATAGCACAAAAAATGCATTTGCAGAAATTGGATTGAATGCAGATGCAACCTCGCAGAAATTTGCACAAGGAGGAAAATCTGCAAGTAAAGCCTTTTTTGAAGTGTTAGAGGGATTAGAAAGCATAAAAGACCCAATGAAACAAAACCAAGTAGGAATAGCCTTATTTGGAACGATGTGGGAAGACCTAGGAGCAGAATCTGTATTACAGATTATGAATTGGGATGATGCTTTTAATGGCTTGACTGACACGATGGGACAAATCAAAGAAATCAAGTATGACAATCTTTCAGATATGTTTGAAGGCTTAAAAAGAAATGTTGAAATGTTACTGTTGCCTTTAGGAAATGCCTTGATGCCTATCTTGCAGCAAATCATTCAGGTTATTATGGATAATATGCCAATGATTGAAGGAATTTTCTCGCAGATGACTCCAGTTATAACCAATTTATTTTCACAACTATTACCACCACTAATGAATTTAATGCAATCTATTATGCCGACTATTTCAAATTTACTACAACAGCTGATTCCATTCATTTCACAAGTTCTAGAGCAATTACTTCCACCACTTGTAAATTTGCTGAATATGTTACTTCCGCCAATTTTACAAATCATAGAGCAAGTTCTTCCAATCTTAATGCAATTACTACAGCCGGTTCTACAACTCTTACAGCCAGTCATTGATTTGTTGAAACCTATCATAGACTTGTTGATGTTAGTATTAGATCCACTTTTACAGCTTATCAATTTCATTGTTCCACCGCTCACACAGTTAATAACTGCCTTAATAAACATAGCAATAAAGCCCTTGCAGACTGCTTTCCAAAATGTTGCAAATATTTTAGGAGGAGCATTTTCAAATAGTTTTGGAAATATCTCTAAATATGTAAATGCAGCGAAAACGGTCTTTGAAAATATTATGAATTTTATCAAAAATGTTTTTACAGGAAACTGGAAGCGGAGCCTGGGAAAATATTAAAAATATATTTGGAAACATTGTTTCTGGACTTGGAAATATGTTCAAAAGTCCAATCAATTTTATCATAAATGGAATTAACTCATTCATACGAGGAATCAATAAGATTAAAATTCCTGATTGGGTTCCTGGAATTGGAGGAAAAGGACTGAATATTAGGGAAATTCCTCGATTGAAAGTAGGTATTGACTATGTTCCAGAAGATTACTATCCTGCATTTTTGGATAAAGGAGAAAGAGTTTTAACAAAAGAGCAAAATGCAGAATATAATCGCAATTTAGGAAATCCAATAAATGAAAAGGTTGTAAAAACAGAAAATAATCAAAATGTAAAAGAAATCGGTCCAATAAAATTAGAAATAAAAATTGATAAATTTATCAATAATACGCAGCAAGATGTAAAAGAAATTTCAGAACTACTAGCCATGTACCTAGAAGAAAAAATATTAAGTAAAGGAGGAAGCCCAGCATGATTCCATTTTTTATTTTTAACGGAATAAATAGCAAAGATAGAGGTATCATTGTAAATTCATTACCGAGTATTTCAAAGCCAGAAAAGCGATATGAAGAAATTGATGTACCAGGACGAAATGGGAAACTATACATAGACCAGAAGTCTTATGAGACATTTAGTTACGAGATTACTTGCACAATGATGCCAGATTCAAATATGCGTGTGCTTTCCTCTTGGCTTAATGGCGAAGGAGAGCTAATCCTAAGTACAGAACTAGACAAATTTTACAAGGCCATTGTAAAAGACCAAATTGATTATGAGCAGGTTTATAGGGTATGCAATCAATTCAAAATTCATTTTGAAATCCAGCCAATAGCACTTTCTGTCAAAGAGAAGGTGCTATTTTTAAGTGAGGGAACAACAATAGATATTCAAGACAGTACACACGAGGTTTCTCCATATATCAAATTAGAAGGAGTAGGAGAAATAACTTTGTCTATTAACAATACGCAAATTGCAATTCACAAAATAGAGGAATATATTGAATTTGACTGTGAAATGGAAGAGGCTTTCAAGGGCGAAAAAAGCTGTAATCAAGACATTGAGTGTGCAGAATTTCCAAAACTACAACCAGGGAAAAATACAATTTCCTGGACTGGAAATTGTACTGGTCTTACTTTGAAATACAGAGGTGCTTTTGTATGATAAATCTATATAATGCGAAATTCACAAAAACATCTGATTTTAACAACAACGGAATCGGAAGTTTGAAAGATACTACAAAATGCGAAGTAACAGAAGAATTAAATGGAGAGTGTACAATTGATTTTGAATATCCTAAAAATGGGAAGTATGCTCCAGAAATTGAAAATGACATGATAATCAAAGTTGATACTGGAGAAGCAGAAAGGCAGTTATTTCGTATCAAAAACCGAAACGAAAATCTAACAATGATAACAGCGAAGCCACAGCATATTACATACGATTTGCGAGATAATGCTCTGGATGATACATTCCCACAAAACCAAAATGGAGCAGGAGCAATTGATTGGATATTGACGCATACACAATACAACCATCTTTTCAAAGGATATTCCGACATTACGAATCAAGCAAGTGCAAGGTATGTTAGAAAAAATCCACTTGAAGCAATTATAGGAGATTTAGATAACAGTTTTGTAAATGTCTGGGGTGGAGAGCTACAAAGGGATAACTTTAATGTAAGGATGCTTCAACAACGAGGCGAGGACAAAGGCTATACAATAAAATATGGTAAAAATCTAACTGGAATTGAATTTTCAAAAAACGATTCGAATGTTATTACCAGGTTAAGACCAATTGGATATGATGGCCTTTTGCTACCAGAAAAGTATATTGACAGCCCTTTAATTGAAGAATATCCGCATCCTAAAATTGGTGAAATTGAATATTCAGACATCAAGTTAAAAGAAGAGGGAGACGAGGAAGGTTTTAACACTCTCGAGGAATGTTATGAAGAAATGCGTAGCAGAGCAGCTGAAGAGTTTTCAAAAAACAATATTGATAAGCCGAAAATCAATGTTAAAGTCGACTTTGTGGACTTGTCGCAAACGACAGAATATTCAAAATATAAAATCTTAAATTCTGTAAAATTAGGAGATACTGTAACAATAATTCTTGGGAAGATGAAAATCAAGGTAAGAGTTATTCGAACAGTTTATAATAGCCTGACCCATAGATTTATAAGTTTGGAGCTAGGAGAGTTCAAAGCAAATTATGTAAGTGATTCGCAAAAAACAATTACGAGAACAGTCAAAAAGGAGACAGCAGAAATAAGTAATGATATTTTATCTAATGCGAAACAAAATGCCACAGATTTGATTTTGAAGGCAACTAGAGGATATGTTTGCATAAGACCAGTCGAAAATCCGCAAGAGATTCTGATTATGGATACACCAGATCCCAATACGGCCACAAAAATCTGGAGATGGAACATGAATGGATTTGCGTATAGTTCTTCTGGAATAAATGGACCGTATGGAACTGCTATTACAATGGCCGGAGAAATTGTTGCAGATTTTATCACAGCAGGGATTTTGAGTGCTAATTTGATTAAAGCAGGTTCAATGAGTTTGGCTCGTCTTTATGGAGATGTACTTACGCTCGGTGGAAATGGCAATAAAAGCGGAAAATTAGAAATCAAAGATGCAGCAGCGAACTTGATGGTTCTCTTAGATAATAAGGGGGTGTCTTTGAGCAATGGTGCTAAACTAATTGGCGGAAATGGCGTTTTAAGTTGTTTTCAATTCTTGGTCAAAAATCCAGATGCTTTTCTAGGCTTTAAGTGGGATATGGAAGAGTATATTAAAGACGGGCTTAGAATTGAATGTCATATTCCAGCAAATTTTGTGGTAACTTCTGCAAAAATATCCTTAATTCACAATCCTGTGCATTGGGAAAACGATGGTCAGTATTTTTGGGGTTATGCTCAAAATATAAGATTATATAAGGTTACAAATGCAAATTCTATTCTGGAGGCCCCAGCACTAGGAGGGTGTTTATCTATTGCATCCTTTACACAGAAAACAGAAGTAACAAACGCATTTCCTGGAGGAAAGTTTACAGCTAAAAATCCAGAAATCAACAATCATGCGGCTGAAACAGTAGAAACAATCGACCTTAAGAATTGGCTTAATTCCACAGGAAGAACGACATTTATTGTGGAAACAGCAGAGGCTATTCCTTCTGCAGGAACAATAGATAGTCCGAATTTTGCTGGATTAAAGAAAACAGGAACTGCAGAAGCGGTATTGAATGTAATTGGCTATATGAAATAAAAAGAAGGGAGGAGAGAAAATTTGAAAAGACAAGAAATTATAACTGCAGACTTAAAGGTTACAGAATATTGTCCACTAAAATTGAAACAGTTTGATACTACAGAACTAACCTTTGATATTTATGATAATTCAACCAAGATAAATTTAGAAGGAATGTCTGCAGATTTAATATTTACAAAGTCTGATACTACAATAGTAATGCAGGAATGTGAAATTGCAAATAACCAGGTTGTTGTAAATTTATTACCAGACTGTGTCAGATTAGCAGGAGAATCGAAAATAGAAGTAGAGTTAAAGAAGGACAATGAAGTTGTTTCTTCTTTTTTTATACCTGTCAAAATTGAACCTAGTTCGAAAGAAAACATACAATCGGATAATACTCCAAATTACATTGAAATTTTGGAGGATGCGATTACCCTGGAAAAAGAGCGAAAGCAAAACGAAGAAAAACGAGCCGAAGCGGAAACTCAAAGAGTAAAGAATGAGGAAAATAGAACAGAAGCGGAAACAGAGCGAGATAAGGCAGAGAAAAAACGAGTAGCCGCCGAAGATTTACGAAATGATGAAGAAACCCAAAGAACTACCGCAGAGGAAAACAGAGTTACCGCAGAAAGCGAGAGGGCAGAAGCGGAAAAAACGAGAATTGCTAATGAAAATGCAAGAATTGCAAATTTTGAAAATATGGAAAACCTTGTCAAACCAGAATATTCATATTTAGTAAAAATAACAGAAACCACATCAATTATCACACTACCAGCGTATTACAAAGTGGGGGCAAATGTACTAGAAATTTATGGCAACGGAGAGCGAATGATTAAAGCAACTGACTTGACTGACCTAGATGGTCATTATGTGGAAGTGGGTGAGGAAGGAACACTATCTAATCAAATTCAGTGTGTTGATGACATGGAAGCACTTCCAGGCGATGTATTCATGTTTATTATCAAGGGGGTGTATGAAAATGGACCTAGTCAATCATGATGTAGATAAGGAAATTGAGAACTTAAAAAAAAGAATTAAAAAATTAGAAGAAAAGTTAGTCTGGAAACAGGCTACCTATGATAAAACAACTCATATAGCAACAATTCCCATTTCTTGGAATGACTTAACAGAAATTAGTGTTAGAAGTTTAGGAAAAGATAATGGCACATTTGGATATTTAACAATTCCGAAGGAACAATGGCACAATGATGGAACCTTCGAATTGGTATCAAATAACTTTAATTCTAGTGGGACATTTATGGGTTCATCAATTTTGAAAGTAACAAAGAAAAATACTAATGATTTTATAGTATCTGTTACTTTGGGAGAAGGTGTAAATCCGAGTATGCAGATATATTATAGATAAAGAAAGGAGTAAAAATATGAACAAAGCAAAGCCTTGTGGCTGTAAGAGAGAGAGAGAGAGAGAGAGAGAGAGAGAGTCTACTCTTTAGTGAACAAATTGGAGCAAAAGGAGGAAGTAGAGAGCAACTAGAAGTTAGCATACTTCCTCGTGATTTTGAATGATTTTAGATAAAAACGGTGTAATACTTAGTCCTACAGAACCAGTTAAGAACAGACGCAAATACTGGCTTAATACAACAGAAAATGAAATGCATCAATTAGTTGATGGTAAATATAAAAAATTGGAAAAATCAATAAATATTGTTGTAGGACAAGAAGTTGAAACAGGAAAAACAGTCTATGGAAAAGTGGAATATCAAAAAAGAATAAATGTTGGAACACTACCCAATAAATCCTCATTAGTTATTGCGAGTGGTTTATCTAATGTGCATTGGACAAGAAAACCAGAAGGCTTTGCACAAAATAAAACATCACAGGCAAATGTAATGCCTTTGCCATACATTGACCCTAGAGACAGTTCAGCAAGCATATCATGTTCCTTAATTTCAGACTATCGAATTGCTATAGTAACTCAACAAGATAGAACAGACTTTGAAGGAATTGTAGATGTGTTTTACACAAAGGATTAAAATCGTTCAAAATGCTCTTGAAAATAGAATATGTTTTTAGATCAAAATGGCATAATTAAAAGTGCTAGTGAACCTGCGAAAAATCGCAGGAAATATTGGTATGACACAACAAATAATAAAATGTATATGCTTAACGAACAAGGTGTATATGAGGAAATGACAACATTCAAGGTATTACGAGAAAGAATAGAGAAATTGGAAAGTAAATCTCTATTATGGAGTGGTTCTGCCAAAAAAGGAGATACAATTAAACTTAAGCAAAGTTTTAAGGATTTCAATTTTCTGCATCTTGTAAATGGAATGTCTGATAGAAATTTTTATGGTTCAGCAGTTACTAGCACAATAAATACAAATACAGAAATATATTTTAGCAGAAGTTTTGCAGGAACAAATGGCGTAACCCAAATTGTAGTTACAGCATTAAAAGTTATAAACGATACAGAGTTGAAGGTCTTATGGTCTTCATATCAAGAACTTAGTGCATCAGGTGGAGGTAATTCAGTAGATAGCACTCATGAAATTTATGTACGAGAATTATATGGAACTAATTAAACGAAAGGAGAAAGCGATGGAAGTCTTAGAGAGAATAATCGATGTCTTGTTGAACAATGGTGGAACAGTCGTCATGGCTGTTCTTTTTATTGTATTTCTCTTCTACGATAGAAAAGACAGAAAATCAAAAGAGGCAGAAGAAAAAGAAGAGAAGAAATTAGAAAGGGAAGCAAGCAATAAAATTCTAAATGAGTTATCTACCTCGAATAGGAACATTGCAGAAAGCCTTAATTTATTAAAAACGAGCATCGACATAAACACGCAAGAATTTCGACAGCACGATGAAAGGTCGATAAAACAATTTGGACATATCAGAGAAGATTTAACAATTTTGAAAGAAAGGAAATAAAGAAAATGAAAAATAAGAGAAACATTATCATTGCCATTATTACGCTTATTCTAGCAGTAATGGCAATTTTCTTTGGCGTGGAGTACACGGAAGAAGAGGTTAACAAAATCGCAGACGGTGCAGAAACCATCCTAAATATTATTGAAGATAGCAATTTATCTACTACAGAACTACCAGAATTAGAAGAAGCGGACGAGCAAGTTCTAGAGGTACAGGAAACAGAAGCGGAACAGTTTGAGGAACAAGGCGAGATAGCATATAATGGCTCCGACAAGGCTCCGGTTGTAACATTAGGAGAATATGCAGGATTAACCTATTATAGCCAAGTAGACTCAAGATGGAAAAACACGATGTATAGCAATCACAATGATTACTCACAAACTATTGGAACTTCTGGTTGTGGTCCGACATCAGCAGCGATGGTTGTAAGTTCTATAAAAGGAACAATTACTCCAGATACGATGGCTAGACTGTATACAGAATACGGCTACCGTTCTTATAATTCTGGAACCTATTGGTCCGCTTTTCGCTGGACGGCTGATATATTCAATATTGAATACCAGGAAACCTCAAATTTAGAAACTGTAGTTGAAAAATTACACGATAACAATTACATTATAGCATCTTGTGGTAACGGTTTATTCACTTACCGGAGGACACTTCATAGTAATTATTGGGGAAGAAGATGGCTTCCTCAAAATTTATGACCCATACTTATACCAGGGCAAGTTTGACACTAGCACAAGACGAGGCAAGGCAAAATTAAGAGGTAATACAGTATATGTAAGTATTGAAAACTTTAGAAAGTATGCCAATTCTAAAGGCTTTTTCTGCTTCAAAAATGACAGGACAGAAATTAAAGAAAATAATACTACAATAACAAGCATATCTCAAAATACAAGCACGATTAAAGCGGTAGACTATAATATCAAGGTTACCGCTAAAAATGGTCTTAGATTTCGTTCTGGTGCGTCTACCTCATACACAAGATTAGGAGCATATCCAAATGGAAAAGTGGTACATATACAGGCAGAGAACAGGAATTGGGGTAAAACCAACGATGGGTGGATTTGTTTAGACTATACTAAGCGATTAGATGCAGCAGTTATCTCAATGCCAAAAGAGAATTACACAAAAGGAACTTATGTCGTAAATTGCAGTAAGTTAAATGTCCGAAGTGGACCAGGTACTCAATATAAAATTAAAGGGTATAAAACTTTAACGAAATCCGCTCAAAAGCAAGGTGGTTATGTTAGAGGTGTACGATTTACTGTGAAGAAAGTAAATAAAAATTGGGGACAAACTCCTTCTGGTTGGGTTTGCTTAGATTATAGTAAAAAATTATAAAGTGAAAGACTAGGTTTTGTAAAAACAGAGCCTAGTCTTTTTTGATGTTGGTTCATTCTCTAAATACCTTTTAGCATTTTCTGTAATCCACGAAGCAATAGATTTTTTTTCAGCAGATAATCTTAACTTTAATTCAGTAGCTAATTCTTTATCAATATCAGCCAAAATTCTGCTATACTTTCCTTTTGCCCATTCTCGCTCTTTTTTTAGATTTCTTGGCATAAAATTCCCTCCTTGACAATATGATTAACCTAATATAAAATAATAAGGAAGAGGGTTAAAACCCTCTATCCTCTAATCCATAAAGGATTAGTGCAAGCTGTGCTCGATTTCGAGCGTGTACTCGTTTAGCTTTGCCGGCAGCGAGTACTTTTTTTATGAGCCTAATCATAGGACTTTTACCTCCTTTCTCTTAGGATAAATACATTTGACTATACTCGTACGAGTATAGTCAACACTTTTTTCAAAATATTTCAAATATTTTTTTATAAATAAAATTGCCAACAAAAAAAGAGCCTCTCAATGCTCTCATTTTGCTTTTCTTCTTTATTTTTGTTCCCCTCGTCATTTCTGACAAAAATTATTTTATATCTAGATACTGTTTAGGTCAAGAAAAATCGTTCGACTGTTTTCGACAATTTTAATTGCATAAAAATTGCATACAAAAAGAAGTACAAACACAACGAAGCCTATAAAATGAAACATTTTGTTAATTAAATCTCCGGACATCTGCACCAAACAATAAAAGCCTTGTAACCTTTGAAAGACAAAGACTACAAGGCTTTTGACTTTTCTTTAGTATCTAGTAAGGTATCCAGTAGAACAGCATACCTAAAAGCCTTTTCCAATTAGTTCTCTAGTCTTCTCTTTTACTTCTTTATCAAATGCTAATATCTCGTCAATGGTAGACAATGACCTTTCCTCATACAAATTCATAACCTTTTCAATCCCAGAAGGAATTTGTGTATAAGTTATCTTTTGGTTGATAAAAGCGTCTACTAAAACTTCGTCGGCAGCATTCAAAATAACTTGATAACAATGTCCCTTTTCGATTGCGGTATATGCTAAAGATAGACATTGGAATTTATGCAAGTCTGGTTTCTCAAAAACGAGGTCTTTAATCTGGAATAAATCCAGTTTTTCGATGGTGTTCTGTAATCTTTTTGGATAATTCAAAGCATATGCGATTGGAATTTGCATTGATTTCGGTCCAATATTCGCCATAATGGTTCCATCTTCAAACTGAACCATCGAATGGACTAAACTCTTGCGATGGACAACTACTTCAATTTGGCTTGGTTCAACATCAAATAGCCATTTTGCTTCAATTACTTCAAAGCCTTTGTTCATCATGGTAGAAGAGTCGATGGTAACTTTCTTTCCCATATTCCAAGTAGGGTGATTTAGTGCATCTTCCACGGTAATGCTATCCGAGATATTCTTATCAAAAAATGGACCGCCAGATGCAGTAAGAAGTATTTTACTAATCTTATTCTCAATTTCGCCATTTAAGCACTGCATAATAGCACTGTGTTCACTGTCCACAGTAAGCAATTTTGCACCACTTTCTTTTGCGGTCTGCATAATAATCTTTCCACCAGTAACTAATACTTCTTTATTTGCTAAGGCTACTGTTTTTCCATGTTTAATCATATTGTAAGTGGGCTTTAAGCCGGAAATACCAACTAAAGCAGATACAGAAATATCAAAATCCGTTAAATTGGAGATGGCTTCCATTCCTTCCTCTCCATAATAAACGGCTAAGTCTGGAAATTTTGCTTTCAATAAATTAGCATTTTCTTCACTTGTAATATACACATTTTGGGGATGAAATTCCTCAATTTGCTCCACTAATTTGGTTACATTTTTTCCTGCTACTAAGGTTACAACGCGAAATAAATCTGGATTTTCTCGAATGACATTTAAGGTACTTGTTCCGATTGAACCAGTAGACCCGAATATGGCAACTTTTTTCATAGATACCTCCCTTATTTGCTACCAGTGTATAATAAATCTAGGTTTTTGGCAATAAAAAGAAGAGATATTTACATAAAATGTTGAAAAGAGAGCACACAGATGATATAATGGGCAATAAAATAACGGAAAGAGAAGGCAAAGGGGAGAAATTAAGTGGAACCGTATGAAGTGATACGAAAGTTTGTCGAAGCAGAACAGTATACACAAGACGAACACGTACTAGGAATTTTGTTTTATGGTAGTAGCAAATATGGACTTAACAACGCAAATTCAGATATCGATTTACTCATTATTTATGAGGATGGAGATAATCCAAACCGAGTCATAAGAGGAAATGCTGTTGTGGATGATGCACGAATTGAGTATTTCAAAAAAGCAATAAGAGAAGTGCACATTGGTGTTGAAACCGATTTCTTAACACAAAGTAATGCTTCTTTGTCCATTGTTGGAAAAGCAGATATTATCTATGAAAAAGACCATGCTATGCACGATTTACAAGAATATGTACTCCGTAAATTCAAAAATAAACTCCCACCAATGACAGACGACAAGGCGAGAGAAGAATTAGCCACAATCTATAATCGATTAGAAAGGCTAAAAAAATATGCAGAACCAGGCGAATACAGTTACTATTTTGAACATTTATATCATTTAATCATTGAAAGGCTTCGCAGATTTTATCATGCACATAAAGGAATACCAAGAATAGAAACTTACAAGGGATTTAAGTTATACCAAGATAAAAAATATCAAGACATGTTTGCGATTGACCAACTTCCAGAACCAGAATTTCTACAAATGTATTTTGAATTGATACACAATCCAGGAAAAACGAAACAAGAAAAACGAAATCAGTTAATGGAATTTTATCAGTATGCAAAAAGAGAAGTAGCATTTGATGAAGCCAATCATAGAATTCCAATCAAAAGCAGATATTATGGAAGTGCACCGAAACCAGAAGAAATAAATTTAGAAGGGATTGAAATAGAACCAGTCCCAATTCCAGAAGCAACGCTTCGTGCAGTAGAAACATTTGCAGAAGAAATGAACTATCGAGAAAATGAGCATTTTTTAGGAATTGTTGTTTATGGTAGTAGTTTAACTGGTTTTAATTCGGAAGGGTCAGATATTGACTTACATGTTATCATGGATAACAGTAATCCAAATCACATTGTGAGAGGAAAAAAATTAGTTACCAGTAATGGTAGAGAAGTTGAGATAGAATATTTTGAAAAGCCGATTGCAGAAGAATATCTAATGGCAGACTATGAATTTCTACATCAAGATAATGCGGCATTATCCATATTAGGAAAAGGTGCGGTTATCTATCCAAAAGACGGTTCTTTAGCGCAACTTCAAAAATATGTACTGCATAGATTTCAAGAGGATTTACCACCATTAAGCAAAGAGGAAATACGAGAACAAATCTCAATTATGGATAATAAAATCCAAAAGTTAGAAAATTTGCAAAAGGAAGATAGTCCATATTTTTTGCATTTCTACCATATTGTACTAGAGAAAATGCGTGAAACCCATCATAAAATGATTGGAATATCCCAAGTAGCAACGGATAAAGTGCCTAGAATATACACCGATGCGGCATATCGAAAGTCCGTCTGGAAAGAAACCCCATCACAAGAATTTGTGGCGGAATATTTAAGATTAGTAACATTAGAAAATGACAAAGAACAAATGCTAGAAGCCATCAAAGATTTTTATGAGAAAGTAAAACTGGGGATAGAATTAGGACAAGAATATCGAATACCAGTTGAAAGTGAATTGAAATATTTACTCCTCTCCTTAAAAAATCAAGAACCTATGCAGAGCGAAGTTCCACTTACATCTGGAATGCTTGCTTTACTCGATAAGAAAACAGGAGTAACCACACAAGAGATAACGGCTGTTATGCAATTATTGGAACAGTTAAAACAAAAACAAGTAGAGCCAGAGTTATGAGGAGAAAAAATGATAGATTATGAGAAAAGATTGGTTGAAGTAGATGAGGTTTTGAAACATCTACCAGACGAAGAATTTAGGAGAATTCCCCAGGATATAATTCAAACCATTCGAGAAAACAAGCATAAATCCTATCAATGGGAATACGATAATCACAAGAAAGTAACAGAGCAAAATCTTCCCAATGACACAGTTGCTATATTATCCTATCTCAATACAGAATTTATCTTGACCAATGAACAAAAAGCACTCATGCACCAAATTCATGATTTTAATGAAAACAAAAATTCAAAGTTTTAGGAGAAATCTATTGCAGAAAATAACTTGTTTTGGTATAAGTAAAGCAAGAAAGGGTGTGAAACCAAATGGAATTATGGGAAGTGCTAGATAAAGAGCGGAAATCCAACTGGCGAAGTGATGGAAAAATATGACCAAAAAGTTTTTGAACGAGGATTTTTCCATTTAGGGTCAGATATTTGGATGATAAACCGTGAAAATAAAATCCTGATACAAAAGAGGTCGCCTATGAAAAGGCTAGAACCAAATGTGTGGGCAATGACAGGTGGCTCTGTTGTATTAGGAGAAAATTCAGTGGATACCATTGTAAGGGAAACCAAAGAGGAGATTGGAATAGACATTGATGCTAGTCAATTAAAATTGGTTACCAAATTTAGAACTGGAACAGTATGGATACATGCTTATGTGTTGCATTGCGATTACCCAGTATCGGAAATGAAATTCCGTCCAGAAGAAGTATCAGAGGCAAAGTGGGCAACATGGGAGGAAATTGACGAATTGGTAAAACAAGGGCAATTTATCCAAAATCGCTGGCAGTTTGTTGGAAAGTGCTTGCAAGCAGAAATTGAAGGAAATTCGGAAAAATGAACGAAGTATTAAATGAAGATTTATCCAATCTAATCTATTCGGTCGTAGAAGAAATCCCAGTTCGGTTGTGTTGCAACCTATGGGCAAATTGCAAGACTTATTGGAAAGCCAAAAAATGCAAGATTAGTGGGGAGAGCCCTGAAAATGTCCTTCCGTTATGGAGATTTTCCTTGCCATCGAGTGGTAAATCACCAAGGCAGAATTTCGCCGGGGTGGAAAGACCAGAAAGATTTACTGGAAAACGAGGGTGTTACTTTCCGAAATAAGATTTGTGTAGACTTGAAAAAACACCAGTGGAAGATATAAAATTTTTGTGATATATTATGCAGTAAGGGGGTAATTTTTATGGCAAGAAGTAAATATGATTTTATACTGAATTGTGAGGTAGAACAAGCCAAACAAGTTGTTCAAAAATATATGGACGCTAATGGTTTCAAACCAATCACGAAAAAAGGAGAAACCTATTATAAAGCAGGAGATGCTATGGTAGGGTATAAATACTTCAATTATACGATTGAGGGAAATACTTTAACCGTGTATGCTTGGTTAAAAAATGCGTTTGGTGATATGGATATTGAGGGAAAAGGAATGATGAGTATCAATGTATTGGTTATGAGTTATCGTAATTCCATTCAAACCTTATTCCAAGAAATTGAAAAATTAAACAAAGGAGAAACTGTAATGGAAGAAAAAACAGAAGAAAAAAAGATTACAGGATATGACACACAAACAGGAGCACCAATCTATGAAGAAAAGAAAGAAGAAAGCAATACATTTCAAGACGAAACGATGAAAAGACAAGAAACTTTATGTGAAATTGGATTTTGGCTATCCATTGTAGGGCTTATTTTGTCTTTCATTGGTGTAACCTATGGCGTAATTATATATATTTTAAACTACTATTTTGCATCACAAGGCTTGAAAACAAGGAAAAAAGGAAAAGCGATTGCAACCATTGTATTATCTAGCGTTTCCATTGTTGTCATTATTTTAGAAATTTTGCTTATCGCGTTATTTAGTTAAGTTAAAAGAGTTTGGAAAACAAACTCTTTTTTCTTGTTCCTAAATGTGATATAATGCGAAAAAAAGGAGAGAGCGATGGAAGAATATTTAGAATTTGCAAAGGAAATTGCAAAAGAAGCGGGAAAAATTATGCTCCAATATTTTCACGGAAATAACGGAGCCAGTTACAAAGGAGATCGAAGCATTGTAACCCTTGCAGATAAAGAGATTAACACGTATCTAATTGAACGTGTGAAAGAAACATTTCCAACCCATTGTGTAGATGGGGAAGAAGAACAATTTGGGAAAAGTCAATATGTATGGGTATGCGACCCAGTAGATGGAACGGCAATGTATGCAAGACACGTACCAGTTGCGGTATTTTCGCTTGCTTTGGTAGTTGATGGTGTTTCAAAAGTAGGTGTTGTCTACGACCCATTTTTAGATAAAATGTACACTGCAATCCACGGACAAGGTGCTTACTTAAATGGAGAAAAAATAATGGTCAATGACTATGATTTAGAAGATATGCAAAGTGTTTCCAATTTTGATATGTGGCCGAGTGCCAAATATCCAGTCTATGCACTTTTGCAAGAACTCGGGAAAAAGACGTATTTTGTATCGGTTGGAAGTGTTATTCGAGCTTGTATGTGTGTAGCAAGTGGAGAGTTTAGCCTAGCCATCTTCCCAGGAACGACCAGAAAAAATTGTGATATTGCAGCAGCCAAAGTCATTGTCGAAGAAGCGGGCGGAAAAGTAACCAATTTTTGGGGAGAAGACCAACGCTATGATGGAGATATTGACGGTGCAATCGTAAGCAATGGCAAGGTGCATGACGAAGTTCTTGCCACCATTCACAAAGTCTTAGGAGGAAAGCAATGAACCAAAAAGATTTAATCGTAACCGTTGAAATGGCTTGTTCCGTGGATGGAAAGATTGCAGACGAAAAGGGAGAAGAGGGCTTTTTGTTAGAACGAGGCTGGGAGATTATGCTAGAACTCTTGCAAGAACAAGATGTTCTAATTTGGGGACGAAAGACCTTTGAAAGTGTCTGCACATGGGGAGAAGAATATGTGCAAGACTTAAAAAAGATACCCATTATCCTATTAAGTCGAAGCAAAGAAAAACCAGTGGATTGGGACAATGTTTTTGTTTGTTCTTCCATTGACGAATGTTTGGTACAATGCCAAGAAAAGAACTGGACAAAACTATTTGTATCTGGTGGTGCCCAGACCAATAACCAATTTTTGCAAGCAGGCGTAGTCGACAAAGTAATCCTAAACTATAACCCCGTTATCTTTAACCAAGGAATTGGTGTATTTGAGGGAGATTTTATCGAGCAAAAACTAACATTAGAACAAGTGAAACAAGAACAACAAGGAATTGTACAAATTCATTACCAAGTAGAGAAAGAGAAATAAGGAAAGAGCCAAAAGGCTCTTTTTCTTGCTAATTGACATAAATTGTGATATAATGGAGCAGTAAAAATTTATCCTTGGTACCGGGAGCAACAAAAGGTACGAGTTACAAAACCTCGGAAAGTAACTACTAGGAGGTAACATGAGCTTGCTTGAAAAACTGTTCAAGCCCAAACCGGAACCGGAACCCAAAACGGAGAATGTGCTGCCAGGGCAAATTGGCTATGACAGCACGGAACTGCGGGAACTGATTATCCGGTGGGTGGAGAACGAGGGCTGGAAACTCAGTACTTTCCTGAATATTCTGGAAAGGATGGGGGTAAAAGGCAATCTGCACCTGAGCAACTTGGACAAGGACAACTTCTCCTTTACCTGCGTGGCGGGCAAGGAGGAACCGGTTCAGATAACGCTCCGGTTTGGCGACGCCTTCGATTTCTGTTCGGAGATCTGGATTACCAAAGGTGAAGAAACCAAACGGTATGAGTTATGGAGCCGGTCGGATGCCCCTGGCAAAGCCATTATCCAAGAAAAGGGACGCTTCCTTCAGAGGGACGGCAAGAGGCTCGAGAGTTTCTATTGCGAGTTCTTTTGCCACCGCAGTCTTTATTTTGGAGATACCAAGATACTGCGGGTAGAAATCAACGAACCGCAAGGTTCGGAAGACGAAAAAAAGGTGCTGAGGAACGCGGAGGCAATCGAGGACTATCTGATTAGCTTAGAGAAGCCTGTGTCTGCCCAAAAGGTCTATCAGGAAGTAATCAAACTTCTGGGATTTTCAGAGGAGGACATCCGCGCTTGCGACAAAATTATCGTTGCCTACCGGGACGTGGTTACCACGGACAAGGACAAGAAAGAAGAAGAAACCAGAAGCCTCGTCTATCTCAAAAACGGTGAGATGCAGGAATACGGCATCTTGGAAAACGGCGAAACCTATTTGGTGTGCCGGAATGGGAACTGGCGTTACATAAGCGATACCGTCAAAATCTATTTTACGGCGGAAACGAAAAACTGTAACGTGGTCATGGAAAATGCGGGCACAGACCAAGTCAAGCATATGCAACTTGCCCAGTTGATGGAGCAGGTAGAAATGCGGATTTCGGAACTGTGGCAGCACGTCCAGTAAATCCAACAAGCAAAGGAAAGGTGCCGGGAGTGAAAACTCCTGGTGCCTTTTTCGTAGCCCAAAATCCATTTTTTGCAAATTTACATAAAATGTGATATAATGGAAACGTAAAAATTTATCCTTGGTACCAGGAGTAACAAAAGGTACAAGTTACAAAACCTCGGAAAGTAACTACTAGGAGGTAATATGTCTTTTGGAAAATTTTTCACCCAGCAAAAAATACCGGGACGGCAACTAATCTGCGAAGACCAGACAGTCCAAACTCTCATTGAAGAGTGGACAGAAAACGAGAACTGGTCGCCGCACACTTTCGTTTCCATTATGCAAAAGCTGGGGCTGAAAACGCCTTTGCGCGTGAAAACCACGGGCAGAGATGCCTTCACCTGTGTTGACGGGACGGGAACGCAGTATCATGTGGCACTACGTTTCAGCGACCCCATCGACTTTCCCTCTACCATATGGCTAACGAAAGGAAAACAGACGGACTCGTATATCATCCGAAAAGGAAAGAACTTTGGCGAAGCGTTTCGCATTGAGGAAGGTTCAACCACCACCCGGCAGATGCGGGACAAGAAACTCCTGGAGAGCACATACAGTATCTACCACTGTGAGCACACTCTCACAGTGGGGAAAGAATACCTGTTGGCAGTCCAGATTAACGAGCCGAACTGGATAAACGAGGCGGAAAGCAAGGAAAACCGAAAGGTACTCCAAAACCGGGAAAAGGTAGAGGAATACCTGAAAACAATCCAATTCCCCGTAAATGTCAAAGAAGTTTTGGGGAAAATCTTGGAAATGTTAGGGTTCACAGAACAGGACATAAAAAACTGTGATGTGGCTTTTGTGGCAACCCAAAACAGACCGGGCAATGAAAACCTGCACATACGAGATTTTTACCTGCTAGAGAGAGGAAAATCGAAAGGGTATGACCACCTGGTGCATTGGTACAGGTTCCCGGAGGATTAAAAATCCAAAAGAAAATGTGGAATTGCAATCTTAGCAATTCCAGTGGCAGTAAAAGGCGCTAAGGATGAAAGTCCGCAAGCGCTTTTCTGCCGTTTGACACAAAACCAAAAAGGGATTATACTAGAGATAGATGAAATAAGGAGGAAGAAATATGGGAATAACATCTTTAATATTAGGAATAATCGCATTTATACTTGCATTTATACCAGGTTGTGGAATTGTGCTAAGCATTTTTCCGATGATTCTAGGTTGCATTTTTGGTATCATTGGTATCATTACCGAAAAAGGAAAAAGAGCGATGTCTATCACAGGACTATGCTTATCCATTGCATCGATTTTCGTTTTCGTGATTGTTACAATCACAATGCTTGTGTTTGCAGAATTAGAGGATGACTACGAAACAGAAACAACACCAACCAGAACGAATGTTACGTATAACATGAAAGAAACAGCACGTGTTGGAGATAATACAGTTCGTGTAACCAAAGCGATTAGAACAGACGGAACTGAGGAAATTAAACCAAAAGAAGGAAAAGATTTTGTGGTCGTAACGGTTACCATTCAGAACAGAGGAAGAGAGAATATGTATTATGCACCACAAAACTTCAAGATTAAAAATTCTCAAAAGCAATTACAAAGACCTGTTGTTAACAAACTAGAAGAAGCCACAGAATTAGGCTATGGCGAGTTAATGGCTGGAGGAAGTGTAACTGGAACTGTTGTATTTGAAGTAAACAAAACAGACAAAACACTTTCCTTATTGTATTCAGATGATTATACAGATTTTGAAGATACCGCAGAAATTCGCTTAAAATTCGAGTAAACGACTGCCACATTTTTGCAAACCTTGTAGAAATGTGGTAGTATTTTATAGAGGGGAAAAGAAAAGGGAAGAATGAAAAAACGAAAAATAAGTGAAGTAATTGATAAAATATTTAATGTTGGTATTGTGGTATCTGTCATTATATTTATTTATGTAGCATTTATCGAATACCGAGCAGATGGAAAAGCTATTGAACCGTATGCAAGAGAAGAAGATTACCCTGTTTTTTCTGGCAAGAACGTGTATGAATATTGGAGAAGTACATTAAGCAAAGACGAACAAGCCGTGTATGATGACCTCAAGGAAGGACATTTACAATTCCGAAAATCCATTTCACTTCGTATCGATACACTGAACGATGAAACAATGAAAAAAATCTATGATGCTTTTTTACAAGACCATCCAGAAATTTTTTGGAAAGGACGCTATCAAACGGCTGGGAAAATCTTTGATAAAGAGCAAATTGATACCAAGAAAACGCTTCGAGCAGATTATTTGTACACACAAGAAGAAGCCATTTCCTTAAAAGAGAAAATGCAACAAAATTATGAACCAATCATAGAAGAAGCACAAAAACAAGAAACAGAACTCGACAAAATCCAATATGTACATGATGCGTTAATCCAATTAGGAAATTACCAAAAGTATGAGAAAGAGCAAGTAGACGAATACCAATCCATTGTTTCCATTTTTCGTGATGGAAATACCGTTTGTTCCGGCTATAGCCTAGGTTTCAAAATGATAATGGACAGGCTAGGAATTGAAAGCACAGTGGCAAGAGATATTTCCAATGAAGATGTTTCCAAAAACCATATTTGGAATTTAGTCCACTATGACGGAACTTGGTATAATATTGATATTACTTGGGATGCAGACAATTTGCAGAATGAAAAAGACCCATATAAATATTTTATGAAAAGCCATGAAACTTTTTATAAAACCCATAAAAAGCCAGAAGGCTTACCAGAAAATCCAGAACCATAAAAAGTTCTGGATTTTGCAATCCTTAGAAAATTCAAATGGGTGGATTGTTATTTACATAAAAACGTGATATAATAGCCACAAGTTTCAGCAGTAGCAAACCGATTTCAACCCAACAATGAAAAGGAGGCTTCTCAAATGGAGGGGAAACGGCCAATATCCCGCTATCTGAGGGACAAGGCACAAAGAGCCTTAACCACAGAAGGACGGAAGATATTTGCACTGGCGGAACCTCTGATTGAGGGAAAGCCAACAGAACTCGCACTTTGGTTCAGCACGATAGAGCACCTGTTAGAAGATGACTTAGACCTTACAACCAGAAAAACAGAGGAGGTATATCCAGAACTAAAATCCTGTGAGCCCTTATGGCTATTAACCGAAATCCCGCTCATCCGAGAGAGTATCGAAACCCTATTACCAGAGGACGAAAAGCAAACCTTTCAAAAGGTTTACCAGGTTGCACGTACCAGTTGCCAAAATCCCAGCAAATTGCAACGCAACGTTTATCCAGCATACATTGAAATAGCAGCCAAGTGGTGGCTCCAAAACAACATTGAGAGTTTAACGGCTTGGCAAGAGGACCGCTTTTTGGCACGACTCAAGAAACAGATGGAAGAACAAATCCGAGAAACGGGAGTGAGCCTCATTTGTACCATGGAAAACAAGAGATGCAATTCTTCCAAACTAAGTGTCCATTTGGGCGGACTGGAAACAACCGTCCTATACCCACAATATATGGCGATGATTGGAAGTGTGCAGAAGATTACCGTGCAACAGGGGCGACAATCTCATTGGACCTGCATTTGGAAAGCAGAAATCGTAGAAAATGAAACAAAAGGAGAGGAAGTGTGAACAAAAAAGCACTTCCTTTTCCTTTTGTCCGAAAAAAAGAAAATTGTTTCTTGCTATTTATTTTCCTTATGATATACTAGCAAAGGAAGGAGAGAAAAGAATGGAAATTTTGCAAAAAGTAGAGAATAAGACAAGAGGCATTTGCCTAGATGACCAATATATTACTTTGTTTTCTCTGTGCCAAGAAGAGAATGCCAAACAAAAGGTAGCAAACTACTTAGAACAGTACCGTTTAGCAGAACTCCGAAAGGTCAGTGAAAAGATTTCAGAAAAATGGGAAACCAAAGCAAAACGCTTAATTTACCAGATCTTCTCCATGCCAGACGAAGCAAAACGAGAACTATTTTCATTTTTAACGAAATATCGTTTTACCATACAAGACTATTGGAATGAAGAAACAAAGCTAACCACATTTTTGCAAGAAAAGGAAGCACTTTCTTGGAAAGAACAAATCCTAGAACTCCGCACGTACTTTGAACTTCCAAGTCCCGGACTACTAGATTTCCTAGTAGACGAACAAGGAAATCCAGTCACTGGACAGGAGCAAGATAAAAAGCCAGATTGGGAGAAAACGTTTGCCAAAGTACAGGAAGCATATGCGAGAATAACGGGTAATCTGCCAAATGGAAAAAAGAGATATACCAGTGTGTATTTGACGAAACAAAGTCGCTTTTCGATGGTTGTAAAAGGCGGAGAGACGTATTTTGCACCACTCAAAAAAGGCATTTCATGGGCACGAAAACATGGCATGAAAGTATATTTGCCAGCCCTTATCGATTACCGAGATTATCCGAACAATTTAGTTGGAAAAGGGAAAGACGAATATCTGCAAGCCTTGAAACAATATCTGTCAGCTCTTTGTACAACCTTAAAGGAGTATCGTCCAGAGGTGTTTGCAGGGATTGAACTAGGAAGTGAGTGGATTTATGCAGACGAACCCTATGAGGAGCGTAGAAGCCATTGGCATAACCGCTTGGAAGTAGCAGATATTCTTACCGTGCTATGTCAAATGAAACAGGAATTACCAGAACTAACAATGGTTTACCGAGATTTTGGATTGGATATTCCAGAAAAAAGAGCCAAGATTTTAGAACTTGTCAAAGAAATTCGTACCTATGAAAAAGAGAAAAAAGTTCATTTATTAGACGGCATGAATTGGCAGATTTCCTATTTAGAAAGCGAGTCCGTGGAACAAATTCAAAAGGCTTTGCAAGAATGGAAGGAAGTAACTTCTCTTCCCATCCACATTTTTCTACAAGAAAAACCAATCAAAAGGGGCTTCAAAAAGCCACCAATATCAACGGAAAAGCAAGAAACTATTGAGAAGGTAGAAAAATGGCATCAGGACGATATCGTTCGTAGTATTTTGCAAAGCAAGCATATCGATAGCGTATATATCGTAGAAGAAACTGGTGGCAGGCGAGAATTAAACAAGGTAGCCAATAGTATCAACAAAGAAGAGTTAAACTTATGGAAACAATGGAGAAAAACTGTACCCGAAATCCGAAAGGAAACCAGACAAGATTTCAATTACCATACTCATACAAGAAGATGCGGACATGCAGAAGATGTCAGTGATGAAGTGCTAATCCAAAATGCAATCCAAGCAGGTATGAAAAAACTAGCATTTACTGACCATATTCCATTTGATCCACAAGCAAAACATCATATTATTCGTCCGAAAGTTCGCATGGATTATGCGGAATTTGAAAGTTATTTGAAATCCATCGAACACTGGAAAAAGAAATATCAAGGACGAATTGAAATTACGTCTGGTGTAGAATTTGAATATGCAAGACAAGATAAAGCATATTTGCAAGATATGCGAAAACGAGTGGATAAAATGGTACTAGGACAACATTTTGTGGTAGATAGCAAAGGTCACGAATACCGTTTGAAAGAGTTTCCAACAGATGAAAACTTAGACTTGTATGCTGACTTAATGGTAGAAGCAATGGAATTAAAATTGCCAGATATTGTGGTACACCCAGACTATTTTTTGAGTAAACGAGAAGGCTTTGGAAAAAAAGAAGAAGAAATTACGAGAAAGTTATGCCAAGCAGCAGAAAAGTACCATATCCCATTTGAGATTAACCTAGGACAAATTGGCGTACAAGAGAAAAATACACCAGCTCAATATCCAAACCGAAACTTTTGGAAAATTGCATCCGAATATCAAATTGGTGTGATTTATGGAAAAGATGCACACTGGAGTGAACAAATTTTAGATGAAAGTATTTTTGAAATTGCAGATAAAATGATTGGTAGAAAAGTCATTCAAAAACTAACTTTTTTAGAAAGTGATTTGGTAACCCAAAAGCCAATTGTTAAAACCTTTTTTGAGCAATTAAAAGAACTGGATGAGGAAATTCCAGAAGCGGAAAGAGCCCACGTACAAAAAGATTTAGCCAAAATGCGTAAAAAACAAAAAAGCAGGAAAGAGTAAATTCTTTCTTGCTTTTTTCGCTTAGAAATGGAGTGTTGGCATGGAGGAAATATCAATCCCATAAATTTCTTGATAAATTCTTTGGGTATCCAAAGTAGTACAATCCTCTTTGGTATAACCTAATTTGTTTATGGTTGCTAATACTTCCTCCTCGGAATGCCCTTCAATTTCCACATAAGATGGAATGAGTGGCCAAGTATCGATATCAATTTCAACCCCGTCTAAGTGGTAGCGAGTACGTTTATTCTCTTGGTCATTATCTGGACCATAGCCTAATAAATCCGAAACAATCTCTTTGGTCATTTCAAAATCCGAAACAACAATTTCTTTTTCTTTGGTACCAGAAATGGAATTTTCTTGGATATGCTTAATATTCAAAGTGGTTTTCTTCCCATTGGTACGAAGACGGATCCATTTTCCAGGAATATCTGGGCGGAAATGAAAAATGCACCTACGGTAATGATAATCATCCTCTTTTTGTGCACCAAGTGCTTCTAGTTTGGCACAAAAAGTTTGCGGGTCTACATTCAAAATTCTTACTTCATATTCTGTTTTCTCCATAACTTCCTCCCTTTGTTAGTATTCTATCAAAAAAGAACAAAAAAAGATAGCATTTTCTCGTTAGAAAAATTTAAGAAAAGAAATTGCTAGAAAATATGTACGAATGGAAAGGTTTGTGGTATAATCTAGGTCGAGAAGACAAGGAGGAGTTATGAAAAGACTAGTACCTGTTTTATTGATTATTATTTTTGCGATTATTTTATCCGTTGGCGTAAGTTTCATCAACCGCAATACGAATGAAATTGAAACTTCTCAAATGGAAATTGTAAATAAAATTGTATTAACCTATTCGTATTATTCACCAACGATTTTGGAAAACGGAACAAAGTTGACGATTGAAATTACCAATCCAGAAGATGTAAAGTCTTTAACAAAATCTTTTGAAAATCTAGATACAACAAATTATTCGGACAAGATAGGACTTATCATATCAGGAATTTATCAAGCGGACTTTGAGAATGGTTCTCGTATTTTGTTTGACTCCAATACAGACGAATATGCGTCCTTTATCAAAAATGAGAAAAGAAGTTTAATTAAAGTTCCAAAAGAATTCAAAGATAAAATCGTAGAAGAAGTGGACAAGAAATTAACCGAAAAAGCAAAGCAATATGAAACCGAAAAAGTAACGCTTTCGCAAGAAGGTATAGAGGCAATTGAAATCGAAGAGCCTTTTGCAGTGGCCACCATTTTGGAAAATACCAAAAATATTGCAATCGATAAAAATATCGATATGAGAAACTTTAATAAAAGTTATGAAATTAACTTTAACAATGGAATTCGTATCGAAGTATGTAGTAAAGAATATATTGGAAAATTGTATCAGGACCAAGAACCAGAAAAACAAGTAAGACTACCAGTTGAATTAGTGGATTTACTCGAAAATCGTATCAACAATGAAAAGAATGGGAAGACAGCCCTATTCCAGACTGATGTCGTTACCCTAGAGCATGCAGGAACTGCAAAAGATATTACAGACCAAGACAAAATTGAAGCGATTGCGAAACGTTTAGCCTACAGTAAAATTAGTCATTTGAACTATTTGGACTCGGAAACTTTTGAAATTAAAACAACAGCAGATGACTATATCCTAAATATCAACGGAAATCGTTTAGTCATTTACAATAGTACAACTTATGCAAGTAGACAGATTATCTACCAAGATGGAACTTATGATGATATTACCTTTGCGATGGGAGTCGAAGAACTGATTAAAAATTTAGCAAACTAAAAAGAAAGAACCAGAAGTTGGATAACTTCTGGTTTTTGTATTAGTCTAAGTTTTCTAGAATTTTTGGTAAGATTTGTTTCTTTCGAGAAACAACCCCTTCGAGTAATGCGGTATTGTTATCTAAGTTTAAGCCATAGGCTTTTTCAATAACATTTGCATCATTTCCAAGTGAAATTACTTTTGAGTTAGAATTTAAGATATCGGTTGCAGCAAACACATATAAGTCTAGTTTTTCTTGTTGGATTTCGTCTTTGATAGCGGTTTCAAAATAAGATTGATTTTTGAAAACGTCATTTAGGTCTGCTGTATTAATTTGTGCAATTTTGAATTTCTTTCCGTCTTTTTCAAACAATTTACTATCAATGTTAATGACTTGAGATGGAGAGAATTCACTAATATCGGTTCCTGCTTTTAATAGGTTTTTTCCATATTCTTGGATATTAACACCTGCAATATCTGCTAGTTTTTGAGCAATTTGCTTATCTTCTGGTGTACAAGTTGGAGATTTGAAAAGTAAGGTATCAGAAACGATAGCACTTAGCATTAAAGTAGCGATTTTGCTGTCAATTTCAACTCCATTTTCTTGATACATTTTATAAAGAACAGTGGCAGTACAGCCAACTGGTTCTGCACGGTAATATAATTGGTATGGCGCAATAAAATTCATAGTATGGTGATCTACTACTTTTTGAATGTGTGCATTTGCAATATTAGCAACACATTGCGTAGCTTCATTGTGGTCAACTAAGATAACTTCTTGACCATTTTCTACATCTTCAACGAAGTCAGGTGCTTTCATTCCTAAGTATTGAAGAACATATTCGGTTTCTTTGTTTACATTTCCAGTACGAACTGCTTTTGCTGGATTTCCTAATTTGGTTTCTAAATTTGCCATAACGATTGATGATGTAATTGAGTCTGTGTCTGGGTTCTTATGGCCAAATACGAATGTTTGGTTTGACATATTTTTTCTCCTTTGCATGAAATTTAATCACTCTTATAGTATACCATAAATTAGAAAAAAAGTCAATTTTTAGATTAACATAAGTTGAAGATATGAGAAATTATGTCGAAGGCAAGGAAAGCAAATCGAAAAAAGTTTTTTCAGAAAGAAAATGAGAAAAAATCTTTTCTTGTTTTCTTTTTTATGATATAGTCTAACTAGATAAAAAAGGAGAGAAATATGTCGAAAAAAAAGAAAAAAAGAAAGAACCAAGAACGATATAAATTTATGGTCGTAGGAATTTTTTTCCTCGTTATTTTGCTTGTTTTCTGGAAGGCACCAAACTATCAAATGGATTTAACACCAAAGCAAACCATCCGTTTAATTTATAACACCGAAGAACTAACGGCTTTCCTAAATCAGGACATCTTTTTAGACGAGCAAGGCGAAATTTATGTGTCGTTAGAAGATGTAAAAGCCATTTGGGATGCAGATATCTATTTTGATGCGGAAAACAACCAGATTGTTACGACCACGGATAAAAAATTGGCAACCATGAAAGTAGGAGAAAACCAACTGATTGTTAACAGTTCTAAAGTAGAAACGTATGCGACCATTCAAGAAAAAGATGGCGTATGGTATCTTCCCATCCAAGAATTTCGTGATGTATATAACTTAGACATTCGCTATGTAACCGAAACCAACACCATAACCGTAGACAACTTAGAAGAAAGATACTTAGTTGCCAATAGCAAGAAAACAATGGGGATAAAAAGCCTCAAAGATAGTATTTCACGCAATGTAGACCATGTTCAAAAGGGAGATATGCTCATTTTAGATATAGAGCAAGACTTGAACGAAAAGTGGATCCGTGTACGCACCCAAAAAGGAAAAGTTGGCTATGTGAAGAAAAATCAAATATCCAATGTAAGTACGGTAAGAGATAATATGCTAGGCGAAAAGCAAATTGCAGGAGATGTGTATTTGTTTATCGACGAATTTGCAAGTGCTGCACAAGCACCAAACCGAGCTGGAGAGCCACTTGACCAAAAAGTAAATGCAGTGGCACCAACGATGCTTCGTATTCAACGAAACAATCAGACCAATTTACGTTCCAATATTGGAACAGCAGGAACCAGATATGTTACTTGGGCCCATAACAAAGGCTACAAAATATGGCCAATGCTAACCAATCCAGACATGGCAGAAACGACCGCGAGCGTACTTAAAAACTATGCCTCACGCGAAAAACTAATCAACAATATTGTCAGTGCGATTGTGAAATATAATTTTGATGGAATTACCATCCGTTTTGAAAAAGTAGAAGATACGGAAAACTTAATTCACTTTATCGAAGAACTAGCACCACGTATGAGAGAAATGGGAAAAGTGCTTGTGTTTGATACAACGAGAATAGAAAATATGCCACTCGAGCGAATTGAGAAAAAAGTAGATTATGTAATTAAAGATAATTACCAGAATTCTAAAATGATTTTATTATAAAAAGAACCCACCATTTTTTATAAAATGGTGGATTTCTTTTGGTTAATTTCCATACGTATACCATAAACCGTTTGCTTTTAGTTCCGATACTTTGGCATTGTGTTCTTGATTGGTTTTCGTAAAATATACTTTTCCGTTTTTATCGGCTACAAAGTAAAGATAATCTGTGGTCGATGGTTCAATTGCTGCCTTAATGGACTCCATACTAGAACATCCAATCGGACCGATTGGCAATTTACCATTCATACGAGGTCCACGTGTATTATATGGATTGTACTTGCTAATCTCGCTCTTTTTCAAATCTCGTTCCGACATATCTACTTTAATGGCATAATAGGTGGTAACATCACTACCAAGCGACATATTGCTCTTGAGGCGATTATAGAAAACGCTAGCAATATTGGCTCTTGCCTCTTTATTGGCTCCTTCGGACTCAACAACGGAAGCAAGGGTTAAGATTTCGTGAACTGAATAGTTAGAACTTTCAATTTCAGAACGATAAGGGGTTAGTTTCTTATCCATTTGGTCAAGCATTGCTTCAAAAATGGTTTCAACACGAACATCTTTATTCTCAAAACTGTAGGTATCTGGGAATAGGTAACCTTCCAATGGGTAATAGATGGAAGTATCTTTGATGTCATTGGTTAAAAACCAATATTTTTGAATTAGGCTATCGATATAGCTAGTGTTTTGTAAAGTGGCAAAAACACTGTCTTGTGAGTTGTTGGTGGTATCTGCAATTTTCTTAGCAATCCAACGCATATTTTTACCTTCTACAAAAGTTACATTTACCATATCTGGATAATATTTGGAACCACCACTGAGCATGTCTAAAATACGATCCACTTCCATATTGGTATTGAGTTTATATGTGCCGGCTTGCATGTTGGATATTTTGTGTTGTTTTGCATAAAGGCGGAATACCAAGCTACTACGAATAACACCTTTTTCTTCCAATGTTTCAGCAATTTTTGTAACGGTAGAACCTTTATCAATGGTTACAATCACTTCTTTGTCTTCCTTTGAAACTGGCTTTAAGGAAGAGGTATAGAAGAGATAAGCACCACCCAAAATAAGAACAGCAAGTAAGAATAAAATGAGAAGAATTTTCAAAATTGGATTTTTCTTTTTCTTCTTTTTGCTTCTACGAGAAGTTGGCGTAAAGGTACTTGCATCAAAAGCCTCTTCGGTTTTTACCTCTTGTGGAACTTCTGATGTTGCAACGGTTTCTTCTGGTACAGGGATTTCTTGGTCTATTTTTTCATTTTTTTCTTCGTCCATATTTTTTCTCCTTTTTTATACTAGAGATATTTTACCATAGGATTTTTGGAAAAACAACCAAAAAACAAAAGTCATACAAAAAAGAAAAAAGCATATAGATAAGGAAAAAGGAGAGCAAAAAATGAAGACTTTGTATGTGCAGTTTTGCTTAGAGCAAGAACGGGTTATGGGAAAGAGTAAAGGAACTATGGAAAAAGATAGAAGTGCAAGAAATAGCCGAAGAAGTGGAATTACTAGCATTGCCACGAGGCAGAAAAAAAGAGAGGCTAGCACAGAAGATAGAAGTCATCCGAAAACGAGATAAAATCTCAAAATTGGTGTTTTCCAAAGAGGCACAAGAATATTTTGGGGAAGAATATTTTGCAAGTGAGCAGGGAGAGTGGAAAAAGAAAGTAGGGAGATGCTTCCTACAAGAAGAAATTGCATATATCTTGCAATGTCAAGGAAGGCAAAAAGAAAATGCGGATGTATATTTTTTGGTCAATGAATATTCTAGAGAAATGAAAGAAATTTTAGCCTGTTTTGCAAGAGAATATAAAGTAGTGCATATTTTATCTAAGAATATGAAATATTATACAAGATGGATTGAAAGATTAGAGCAAGAAGACATTACTAATGTAATCTACAGTCGCAATTATCGTAAGAGTTTGGCAAAAGCAGATTTAGTAATCAATGTGGATTTTTCCAATGAGGAATTGAAGAAATTTAAGTTAAATCAAAATGCAGTAATCATTTATCTGAAAGAGAAAAATCCAGAATTGGAGCAAGTTTTTAATGGGCTTTTTGTCATTGGATTTTGCACCAATCTAGTGCAAGAAAACCCAATGCTGTCGCAGTTTTCGCCAGAAGAAATCTATATCGCACAGTTGGAAGAAAAATTGAATTTGGAAGAAGCGTGGCAAAAAATGAAGAAAGACGCTGTAAACGTGCGATATTTGCAAGGTATTAACGGGAGAATTGACGAAAAGGAATATAAATCTTTGTTAAAATCTTGACAAAAATCAAAAACTGGATTATATTGTAGTCTACAATTTGCAAGAAGGAGGGACGAATATGGACGATAAAGAAGTATTATTAACACAGGAAGGCTACGATAAACTAGAAGCGGAATTAGAATCTCTTCGTACAGAAAAAAGAGCTGAAATCGCGGAAAGAATTAAGATAGCATTAGGATTTGGCGATTTATCGGAAAATTCAGAATATGATGAAGCAAAATCTGCACAAGCAGCAAACGAAGCAAAAATAACAGAGTTAGAGAACAAGATTAGACACGCGAAAGTAATCGACGAGTCCGAAATAGATACAAAGACAGTTCAAGTAGGAAATACCGTCAAAGTGCTAGATATGGAATTTGACGAAGAATGTTTGTATACCATCGTTGGGTCGACAGAAGTAGACTTAGCCGCTAATAAGATTTCAAACGAGTCGCCAATTGGAGTGGCTTTACTTGGTTCTAAGAAAAATCAAGTAGTTGAAGTGCAAGCACCAGCAGGCATTATGAAATATAAGATCTTGTCAATTACAAAATAAGAACGGATAAAAATTGGAGGAAAAAAGTCTCCGATTTTTTTATGAGATAGCATACAAAAACTGGAAAAGTGTTTGACAAAGAAAAAAAGACATGGTAAAATAAAGATATAAAAAAGAGGCAGGAAATTATTCCTTACCTCATTGGGTTAATTTTGTGGATTGGAGTTCTTAGTGCGAACTTCAATCTTTTTCTTATTGTCTTGTGCTTTTAGATATGTATGGAAGCCAAGGCTTGCAAGTAATGCAACAACACACCCAGTGGCTAAAATAACCAAAGCCGCACCAAGAAATACAACAGCGATAAACTCAGTTGACAATCCAATCACCTCCTCTTTCGTACAAGTTAAACTGCGGATAGTAGGTGCAGTTTATCAACAGTTGTTACTGTTGACCAGCAGAGCAACTGCTGATGAATACACCTACCAATAAGAGGAGTAAAAATAACCCAGACAGAATATACCATAAAATGGAAACAAAGACAAAAAACTGGTAAAAAAAGTAAGAAAGACAAAATGCGACAAAAGTAGATAAAAAGCAACAAACAGGCAAATGGAAAAACGACAACCATTTGTCTGTTTATATTATGTAGTCTTTTCGGAAAGAAATAGGACGAAAAAACCGTATATAAGGTATGACTAGTAACAATAGTCGTACTGATTATCCTTGCAGGCATAACGCTTAATGCAGTCATAGGCGAAAACGGCATTATCTTACAAGCAAAAGACACGAAGAACTTAATTACGAATGAAACAACCTATGATAACGCACAACTAGCCCAACTGCAAAATGAGTTAAAGGATAACGGCTTGTATAGTGGAATAGGCATTATACCAGGGACCGATACAGGAGGAGGCTCCGAGGGAGGCGAAAACGGCATTGGTGGGGGAGGCAACCAAGGTGGACAAACTAACCAAGGAAGCAACACCAATACAGGAACTGGAAGTAACTCAAGTGGTGGAGATAGCCAAAATCAAAATGCAACTGTAAAACCAATTAACACGCAAAACCAAAATCCAGGTGGAGGAACTTTAGTGGGTGGCAAGACAGACGAAGACCCACTAATCTATGTTGTATCAGGAGAAGAAATAGCAGCCAGTTTCTATCAAAGTGATGTAACCATACAAATTTATACCAACGATAGAACAAAGAAGATAAAGTACATCTTAACAACAACCGTACCAGAAATTAGTAATGAACTCTATCCAAGTGGATTGGTAAGGGAGTTAGATATAGAAAATGGTGGAACATTGACCTTTACGAAGGATGGAGAGTATACTATCACAGCCTATGCCTATGATACAGCAGGAAATAAATCGAACCCAACCATAATGTGGTTTAAGAGGCTAACGGGAGGAAGTACAACAGGAGGAATAACTGTATCAATAGCTAGTGGAAATGAAGGAGCAAATAAATGGTACACCAGTAATGTAACACTTCGTGTACTAGGAACAGATACAGGCTCTAAAAAGATAAAATACAGAGTAAGAGGAGTAGCAACCAGTACTGGACAAATAGGAGATGTAGAAGTAACAGGAGTAGGAGCCTTTGACTCAGACGAAGTAGAAATAACGAATGGAACAACATTTAGAATCGTAGCAGACGGAACGTATAGTATCACAGCATACTCCTATGATGCAGGAGGAATGAGATTATCTTCAAGTGAAGTATTAACGTTAAAGAAAGATGCAACAAGACCAATGATAAAATCCTATACAGGAGAACAAATACCAGGACAAGGATTTAAGGTAAAGATAAGTGCAGAAGATACAGGAGCAGGATTAACGAGTAATGCGTATACATATCGACATAAGCTATCTACAAGCCTAGAAGATTATACAAGTGAAGTAAGTGGAAATGCAGAGAAACTATATACAGGATTAAACCAACAAAAGACTTATGATATGTATGTAATGGTAACAGACCAAGCAGGGAATATAGCGATAACAGATGTAATAGCAAAACCATCACTATGGATAAGTAATAATCCAATAGCAGGAGAAACAACAGGAGAAGGTGGAAGAAGTTATTATAGAAGTGATACAGTAGAATTAAAATTTAGAGGACAAGATAGTAACAATGTAGATATTATGAAGACAACATATCAGGTATTAGGGACTGTAGATAAAGCAGGAAGTATGTTAGGAAATGCAGTAACACAAGGACAGCAATTACCAACAGACGAATACCAATTAGGAGATAAAGAAACAAGAACAATCCAATTACAAGCAGATGGAAATTGGACAGTAAAAGTACACAACTATAACAAGGAGGGAAAACTAGTAACAACGAATACAGTAGAAGTAACAAGAGATATAACGGTACCAACTATAACAAGTTTTACAAGGACAGCAAGAACAGAAAGTACAATCAATGTAAAAGTAGACAATAACGAATTTGGAGTAAGTGGACAAGCAACAGGAGGAGGATACCAATATTTCCTAGCAAGTACAAGTAAATCAACACAAGCAAGTAATACATATCAATATACAGGATTAACAGACTTAACAGGATATACATTAAAAGTAATAGTAAAGGATAAAGCAGGAAATATAAATGAGAAAACGTTATATGCTGTTTCAGGGGGAAAGAGAGATTTTGCCTATACAGGAAATGCACAGCAAATTACTTTAGATGCAGGAAAATATAAACTAGAAGTATGGGGAGCACAAGGTGGGGGAAATACTGGCGGTAAGGGGGCGTATGCTCTTAGAAATATAACGCTGAATGTAGTTCAAACGATTGGAGTTATTGTTGGGGGAGCAGGGAAGAAAGGAAACGATGGGAATAGCGGGCGGCGGTGGAGGTGGTAGTTTCATTTATGGTAATGTGAATGATGATTATCCGTTGGCTGTTGCTGGTGGAGGCGGAGGAGGAGACGGAGATGCGACTGCTAACGGTGGTGTCGGGTCAGGTACGAAGTTGTCCACCAATTCTAGTGGAGGGAGGGGGAATGGAGCAGGTGGTTCGGAAGGATACGGAGGGAATGGTGGAGACGGCTCATTGAATTACTCCTCTGGAGGTGGAGGTGCTGGGTGGTTGACGAATGGATTCGATGGAGTTCAGAAAAGGGAACCTAAGGGAGTCGGCGGTATATGTCCGAGAGGTGGAGGATTTGGCGTTACTAATTCTAAAGGGGGAGATGGAGGCTTCGGTGGAGGTGGCTCTGGTGCAGACCGTACCGGCGCTGGCGGAGGTGGAGGCGGATACACGGGTGGCGGCGGAGGCAATAACTACAGTCCGTGGGGTGCTGGCGGAGGCGGTGGTAGTTATGGAGATATTATGACAGCAGGAAATCAATCCTTCCCAGCACCAGGTGGTGGTAATGAAAGAGGACACAGTGGCAATGGATATGCCCGTATAACCTTAGTTGAATAAATTTCAAAATATAAATTTTCCAATACAAAAAAAGCCATCCTGTTTGAAGTGAACCCAAATTGTTAGACAAAAAAGTTTAACAAGGAGGGTTCATTTTTATGAGTAAATATTCAAATGAATTTAAATTAGAGGTAGTAAAATATTGCATAGAAGAACATCATGGAAGAAATGATGCAGCAAAAAGATTTAACATTCCAAGTTCAACTCCAATAAAAGAATGGATACGAAAATATAAAGAACATGGTGTTGAAGGATTAATAAAACAACAAAAATCTTCATATAGTGGAGAATTTAAACAAAATGTGGTAGAATATATGCACGAAAACCATTTATCAGCAACTGAAACTGCTATACATTTTAGGTTAGGAGCAACTAGAGTTGTATTAGATTGGGAACGTATATATTATGAGAAAGGACCACACGCACTTTATGAAGAGCAACGTGGAAGGTCAGGAAAGGTGAGTTCTAAACCAAAAAAGAAGAAATTAGATAAACAAGTCGAAGAAGATTTAATAGAAGAAGTTCAACGTCTTCGTATGGAGAATGAATACTTAAAAAAATTAAATGCCTTAGTTCAAGAAAGAATCAAGCGAGAGAACAAGAAAAAGTAATTGTTGTTGATGAATTAAGGCAGAAATATAGCTTGAAAGAATTATTGAAATTAGCAGAAATGTCACGTAGTACTTTTTACTATCATTTAAAGAATTTTAATAAATCAGATAAGTATAAAGAGATAAAAGATGAAATATTATCAATTTTCCATGGAAACAAAGGAAGATATGGATATAGAAGAATAACATTAGAATTAAGAAATCGAGGATATAAAATTAATCATAAAACAGTTGCAAGACTAATGAGAATAATGGGATTAAAAAGTATACAAAGACCAAAAAGAAGATATAGTTCATATCAAGGAACGATAGGAAAAATAGCAGATAATTTATTAAAAAGAGATTTTAAAGCAGATAAACCAAATCAAAAATGGGCTACAGACGTAACAGAATTTAAAGTTAATAATGATAAACTTTATTTATCTCCAATAGTAGATTTATTTAATGGTGAAGTAGTAAGTTTTAATTTATCTAAATATCCAGTTTTTCATCAAGTAGTGGATATGTTAGAAAAAGCATTTAAAAAGATTCCGGACAGCACAAATTTGATATTACATTCAGATCAAGGTTGGCAATATCAAATGAAACAATATCAATATTTATTAGAGAAAAAAGGAATCAGACAGAGTATGTCGAGAAAAGGAAATTGTTTAGATAATTCTGTAGCAGAAAACTTTTTTGGAATATTGAAATCAGAACTTTATTATATAAAAGAAAAAGAATATAAAAATATAGAAGAATTAGAAAAAGATATAATTGAATATATAGAATATTATAATAACAGAAGAATTAAGAGCAAACTAAAAGGAATGTCTCCTGTTCAATTCAGAAAACATTCCTACTTAGTAGCCTAATTTATACTGTCCAACTTTTTGGGTTCAGTACAGTTGGGTGGCTTTTGGCATTGCTAATATTTCAAACTGGTTTCCAAGGCAAGTCGTATCATATCATTTAGGCTAGTTTGTCTTGCATCTGGGGAAAGGGATTGGCTGGTTTTCTTGGAGTCGACTACGGTAAGCATACAGCCAGCATTTCTGTTAAAATATTTTGCGTTATAGAACAAAGCAAATGCTTCCATTTCACTCGCTATAATGTGCATTTCTTGTGGACATCTTGCCTTTACTTCTTCAATATCTTCTGCATAAAGGTCAAAAAATTCATTGGTCAAAATATTTCCGAGTACCACAGGAATATCTATTTTATTACTGGTTTCTAAGATTTTCTTATTCAATTCTACACTTGCTTGTGCAACGTGTTCTTGTACATTGCACATCGAAAGGGCATAGTTGCTTTCACTAAAGGTACTTTCTACCAAAACAGTGTCGAGTAGGTCTAAATCTGTGGTAAGTGCTCCGCAAGAACCAAGTCGTAGAATGGTTTGTACATCATAAAACTTAAATAGTTCATAACTGTAAATTCCCATACTTGGAATACCCATTCCAGAAGGGAAAACCGTAATCCTTTTTCCTTTATAACTGCCGGTAAAGGCTATCATATTACGAATGGAATTAACTTGAATAACATCCTCTAAGAAATTATCTGCAATATATTTGGCACGAAGTGGGTCGCCTGGCATAAGGACAAAATCTGCAATTTCCTCTTTTTTTGCTTCAATATGTGGTGTCATTGTTTCCTCCTTTGTTTTTCTTATCCATATTATACCCAAACCTTTTGGGGATAGCAAGATAACCTTGCAGAAAATCCAAAAGTGTGATTAAATATCTCTAAAAGAACAAGAAAAGGAAATATCGATGGAGATTATCATTGGGAAAAATGCTGGCTTTTGTTTTGGCGTAGACCGAGCCGTGCAAGGAGCAAGAGAATTAGTAGCAAAGGAAAAAGGTATGTACTGTTTAGGTGAACTAGTCCATAATCGCCAAGTGGTAGATACTTTAGAAAATGGGGGAATGAAAACGATTGACACCTTAGAAGAAGTAACCGATAGCACAAAGACCGTTATTTTTCGTGCCCACGGAGTAGCCCAAAAAGTGTATGAAACTGCCAAAGAAAAAGGCATTGCATATTTGGATTTGACTTGTCCAAAGGTGCTACACTTGCATAAATTAGCCCAAGAACATTCTCAAAATGGTGCTTTTGTTATTCTAACAGGAGGCAAAGAACATCCAGAAAACATTGGAACTTTTAGCCTTGTTGAAAAAGGATATATCTTAGAACAGCCAGAAGCAGTCGAAGAAGCATGGCAAGCCTATCAACAGAGCGGTCTTCAGAAATTAGCACTACTTTCACAAACAACCTATTCGCTTGAAAAATTTGAGAAGATTGAGCAACATTTACTTGAAAAATGTCCAGATTTAATCATTGAGAATACCATTTGTGCTTCTACGAGGTTACGCCAAGAGGAAACCAAAGAAATGGCAAGAAAAGTGGGCAAAATGGTTATTATTGGTGGAAAAAATAGTGCTAACACAAAGAAACTATACGAAGTGGCTAAAGCTAAGTGCGAAGAAACATACCTTGTAGAAACGGTAGAAGAATTAGATTTAGCCGATTTCCAAGCAAGCGATGTAGTGGGAATTATGGCTGGTGCATCCACACCAAAGGAAAGCATCGAAGCAGTCGAACAAGTACTAAGAAAGATTTAGGAGGAAGAAAGATGGGAGAACAAAATCTGGTGATACCACAAACCAACACGGAAAATATGGCACGGAAGAAGTAATCAACCAGTAGCCATTACCGAAAATACATTAGCCAATACAAAAGAACCACAACCAGGAACCAACAATACGTGGATTGTTGGTGGGATTGTATTTGGAATAGCCGTTATTTTGGGAATTGTTATCACAATTTATGTAATGCAGAAAAAGAAAAAATAGAGAAGCAATTTTGAGATTGCAGAAAGGGTAGAAATGAAATACGAATATACGGAAAAGGATTTAGATTTAATTTCGTGGGAAAGAATAGACCAATTTATTGAGAAGATTTATCAAGAAGTAAAGCAATATTTAGAAGAAGCCCACTTATCTATCCGCTATATTGCACCTATTATGCGAGGTGGAGGTGTACCTGCTATCAAGTTTTCGCATTTGTTTGATGTAGTAGATATGTTACCAATTCAACTAAAACATAATTCGGAAACCAATGCGATTGATACCAAAATTGGATTAGATTATGTGCAAAATACAGACTTGCAAGAGAATGAATGTATTTTGTTGGTGGAAGGCAATCATGTTACAGGAAGAACCGCGAATATAGCAGCTAATATGCTACGACAAAAATTCGGAGAAACGGTAAAAATCATATATGTTTCACTCACAAGAGATGCCACATATGAAAATAGTGTGGAAAATGTGTGTTTTACAACTTGGGCAATGACAACTAATGAAACAAAAGAACTTTCCAAAGAAGAATGTGAAAAACGAAACATCAACTACTGGCTTGTTTCGGTGTATCCTTGGGAGAATGTGGAAGAAGAATTAAAAGAACTAAATAACTAAGAAAAAGGAGAAAATCTTTCGATGGATTTTCTCCTTAAAAGACTGCTATTTTTCTTTTGTGTTACAACTATTGAAAAAAAACAATGGTTGTGGTATAAAAGAAGGGAAGAAAATAGGAAGAATGGCGAAAATGAAAAATATAAAAGACTATAATTTAGAGGAACTAAAGGAAGAATTAAAATCCATTGGAGAAAAAGCATTTCGTGCTGAGCAAATTTTCAAATGGCTCTATGTAGACAAAGTAACCAGTTTTGAGGATATGACCAATTTATCTTTGGAGTTGCGAAGCAAACTCGCCGAAAATTATACAATGTGCAATTACAAAATCTTACGCAAGCAGGAGTCTGCAGATGGAACCAAAAAGTATCTGTTTGATGTACTAGATGGAAATGCAATCGAAACAGTTTTGATGGAATACCATCATGGAAAAACACTTTGCGTTTCTTCCCAAATTGGATGTAAGATGGGGTGCAAGTTTTGTGCTTCAACTGGAATTCCTTTTATCCGCAATTTAACGCCAGGGGAAATTGTCGAGCAGATTTTAGCAGTCGAGCAAGATACTGGTTCTAAGATTTCCAACATTGTATTTATGGGAATTGGAGAGCCTTTTGATAACTACGATAATGTCATGAAAGCTATTGGCATTTTGAACAACCAAAAAGGATTAAATATTGGAGCCAGACACATCGGCGTATCAACGAGTGGAGTTGTGCCAAGAATTTATGATTTCGCAGAAGAGGGATTTCAATGCACCCTGTCCATTTCCTTACACGCTACGACCAATGAAAAAAGAAGCAGTATGATGCCAGTCAATAATGCCTATCCAATCGAAGAATTGATGAAAGCGTGCCGAGCATACATTGCCAAAACGAATAAACGCATTTCTTTTGAATATGCTTTAGCCAAGGAAAATAATGATAACCTAGAAGATGCCAAAGCATTAGTCAAACTCTTGAAAGGAATGCTCTGTCATGTAAATCTAATTCCCATCAACAAAATTGAAAATGGGGCATATACCAAAAGTACCAATGAAAACATCATGAAGTTTCGAGATTATCTCAACGAAAACGGAATTGTAGCAACAATCCGTCGAGAATTAGGTTCAGATATTGAAGCAGCCTGTGGGCAACTACGTAGAAAGAACCAAAAAGAATAGGAGGAAGCATGAAGGCTTTTGCCGAATCAGATATTGGGAAAGTAAGAGAAAATAACCAAGACAGTTACTACTGTGCAAAAGAAGAAGACAGCCTCAATCTATATATTGTAGCCGACGGAATGGGAGGATACAATGGAGGAGAAGTGGCAAGTTCTCTTGCAGTAGCAGCCGTAAAGGAATATTTTGAAAATAATTTTGCTTCTAGCCAAAATGACCGAGAAAGCATATTAGCACTCATCCGAAGTGCGATTGAATATGCTAATATGGTTGTGATTGAAAAAGCAAAAAGTGAGAAAGAATTAGAGGGAATGGGTACTACTTTGGATTTATGTTTCATATATAATAACAAGTTATATATTGGACATGTAGGAGATAGTAGAATTTACCGTATTCGCAAAGAATTTATTCGCAAATTAACCAAAGACCATAGTTATGTACAGCAATTAGTAGAGGATGGCAAGATTACCAAAGAAGAAGCAGTTCACCATCCAAAAAAGAATATGATAACAAAAGCCCTCGGTGTTAGCAGTATGGTAGAGCCAGACGTCTATGTAAAAGGCTATTTGAAAGACGATGTGATTGTCATGTGCACAGATGGACTTAGCAATATGGTACCAGATGCCAAATTGTATGAAATTGCTTCTCAGCAGGAGGCAGACAAGGCTTCCAAAATGCTAGTCGAAGAAGCAAACAAAAATGGACGGACCGGATAATATCACGGTTATCGTAATCAAGTGAGGAGAGTTCTGAGTATGGATTTAGTAGGAAAAATAATTGGAAATCGATACGAAATATTAGAAAAAATAGGAGTAGGAGGAATGGCAACGGTATACAAAGCAAAGTGCCATGTCCTAAATCGTTATGTTGCCATTAAGGTATTAAAAGACGAATTTACAACGGACGAAGAATTTATCCGCCGTTTTAATACCGAAGCACAATCAGCAGCAAGCCTTAGCCAATCCAACATTGTATCCATCTATGATGTAGCTAATGAAGACAATATTTACTATATCGTAATGGAATTAGTGAAAGGAAAAACCTTAAAGCAAATTATCAATGAAGATGGTGCACTTCCGTGGAAATGGTCTGTTAATATTGCAATTCAAATTGCATCAGCCTTAGAAACAGCCCATAAAAATAATATTGTACACCGTGATGTAAAACCACATAATATCATTATTACTGAAGATGGAATTGCCAAAGTAACGGATTTTGGAATTGCCAAAGCAGTTTCTAACTCAACGATTACTGCTTTTGGAACCACCATTGGTTCTGTCCACTATTTCTCACCAGAACATGCAAGGGGGGGCTTTACAGATGCAAAATCAGATATTTACTCCCTTGGTATTGTGATGTATGAAATGTTAACCGGAAGAGTGCCATTTGACGCAGATACAGCGGTTTCGGTTGCGTTAAAACATATGCAAGAAAAACCAGTAGAACCAATGAAATTGAACCCATCGATTCCATTTGCTGTAAACCGTATCATTATGAAAGCCATTCAAAAAGAAGTGGGACTTCGTTATCAATCTGCAACCGAAATGATAAAAGATCTTACATTAGCCCTAAAAAATCCAGAGGGAGATTTTGTAGAAGAAGACTTAGCAGAAGATGGTGCAACCCAAATCATTTCTACTCTTCACTTAGAGGAAGAAGCAGAAAAGCCAGAAGCAATGAACAAAAAGGGAAAGAAAAAAGGAAAAATGGCAAGGTTCTTTGACGAACATCCAAAAGCAAAGGTACCAGTTATCATTTTGAGTTTTATTCTCATCTTTTTGCTAACCTTAGTCATTACGTACAGCATTGTTACCATTGTATCCAAAGCCAATACGGTAAAAGATGTATATATTCCAAATTTAGTGGGAATGACCAATGAACAAGCACGCCAAACAGCAGAAGATAAAAAGATTGTATATGAAGTATCTGGCGAAGAATTTAGTTCTGAATATGAAGCGGGAATGGTTATTAGCCAAGAGCCAAAATTCATTGAAAACTACCGCATTAAAGAAAAAAGCACAATTAAAGTAGTCATAAGCAAAGGAACTGAAAAAACAACAGTACCATCTGCTTTAGGCGGAAAAACTTTTGAAGAAGTAGAAGAAAAACTAAGAGAAGCAAATTTGAAAGCAGAAAAGGTAGAGGAAAAGAGTACCAAGATTGAAGAAGGAAAAGTTATTCGAGTCGAACCAGACGAAAAAACAGAAATCAATGCAGGTGAAACCGTAAAAGTAATTGTTAGCATTGGTACCGGAATTCCAAAAGTAATGGTAGACTCTGTTGTTGGAAAAGCAGAAGCGGATGCAAAACGAATTTTAACCGAGAAGAAACTAGAAGTAAATGTAGACTATGCAGAAGATAATACCAAGGAAAATGGTGTTGTGTTAAAACAAAGTATTGAGTCTGGAACCGAAGTAGAAGAAGGTACGAAGATTACCATTACCATTAACAAGATTGCAAGATTAGTAGATGGAACCGTTAATATTAACCTAAAATCTTTAACTGGCTATACGGCTCCAAAGCCAAATACCAATAGTGTCAATGGAACAAACACAACCGGTAGCACAGCTGCAGAACCACAAGTAACTTTGAAAGTAGTGGTAAAATCCGGAGATGGTTCCGAAGATACCGTAGAAAATAAAAAATATTCACCAGCAAAAGAAAATATTAGTTTGAAAATTTCTGGTGTTGGAAATGTTCAAGTTTCGGTATATGTAGATGGAAATCTAAAAGACCGTAAACAACAAAACATTGAAAAGCAACCAATCTTTAATTTTAATTAAAACAAGAAAAAGGGTATCCGCCATGTAAGGCAATACCCTTTTCGCAAAAGGAGAAAAAATAGTTGGAAAATGGAACGATTATTCATACCGGTTCCAATCGCTATTTAGTCGAGTTGGAAAATGACCATGTCTATTCTTGCCAGGCAAGAGGAAAGTTCAAGCAAGACCTACTCGTAGCAGGGGACCAGGTTACTATCGAAATCTTAGACGAAGAAAAACAGGAAGGCTGTATTATACGGATTAGAAGAAAGAAAAACGTATTTGAAAAGACCAAAGATGGCGAACCTAACCCAGATTATTTGTGTTGTTTCTATGAAACTACCAAAGCCAGACTATATCCTATTAGATAAGCAGCTCATATTTGCTCAATTTGTGGGAATTCATCCCGTTATTTGTTTGAACAAGATAGACTTAGCAGATTCAGAAGAAATGCAACAAGTGAAACAAACCTATGAAAAAATTGGCTATTCTGTCATTGAAACAGACGCAAAAACAGGAAAAGGAAGGGAGACATTGCTATCGCTATTAGAAGGACAAACCACTGCCTTTTCCGGAAATTCAGGTGTGGGGAAATCTACACTAACCAATGGAATTTTTCAAAAAGAAACCTCCAAAGAGGGAGAAATTAGCCAGAAAAATCAAAGAGGAAAAAATACAACAACCAGTGTAATGCTATATAAAATTGGAGCCAATTCATATCTAGCGGATACACCGGGCTTTTCTACCTTTGACATTTCCGAAATTCCAAGTGAGGAATTAGAACAATATTTTCCGGAGTTTGATGCTTACCGTGAGAAATGCGAGTACAAAGGATGCCAACATCAAAAGGAGAAAATTTGTGGAATTAAACAGGCAGTAGAAGAAGGGAAAATAGAGAAGCGGAAGATATGAAAGATACCAAAAAATATATGAAGAATTGAAAGAAAAGGAGGCACGAAGATGGTAGAAGTAGCAACATCACTCTTAAACGTAGAACGTGAAAATGCCATTCGTACATTGTATGATTTAGAAGCAGCAAAAACAGACTATTTCCACATTGATGTCATGGACGGAAAATTTGTACCCAATGATACCAGTAGCACAATGCGAGAATATTGTGAATACTTGAATAGTATTTCTAATTTGCCATTAGATGTGCATTTAATGGTGGAAGATGTCAAAAGCTATATCGATAGTTATTTAATTTATGAACCAAATTTGATTACATTCCATTATGAGGCTTGCAAGGACAACAAGCAAGTTTTTGAATATTTGCAATATGTAAAAGAACGAAACTGCCGTGTAGGACTAGCCATTAGCCCGAATACACCGATCGAAAAAATAACGGAATTCTTGCCATACCTTCATATGGTCCTTATAATGACTGTAGAGCCAGGAAAAGGTCGGACAGAGAATGTTAGAGACTGCCATTGAAAAAATTGCTCAAATGCGAAAATATTGCGAAATAAATGGTATTGATATTGACCTTGAAGTAGACGGAGGAGTTACATTAGATAATGTAGCAATGCTAGTAGAAAAAGGAGCCAATATGATCGTGGCAGGAACAGCCATACTTTCATCCAAAGATTATGCAAAAGCAATCGAAACAATAAAAAAGGCATAATAATGTTTTGAAAATGCTAGCGAAAAAGAAATGTAGAGGCTGTTATATCAACAAGTGATAAAAGTAATATTGAGAAATTAGATATAAAAAATGTAACAAGGAGTATCCAATCTTAAAAGTTGCTAAAATCAATAAATTTCATGACAGATTTATACTAATAGAAGATAAGGAGATGTATCATTTAGGGGCTTCCATAAAAGATTTAGGAAAGAAATGCCTTGCAATCAACAGAATTGAAAATATAGAAATAATAGGAAAATTTATTATCTCAAAATAACCTTCACAGAATAATTTTTTTAGTATAAGAAGAAAATGTGCCACCCCAATCGAGGTGGCACGTTTTGGCCGTGTGGTCTTACTTCTGACAGCCATAGGATTCGGGCTGGATTTCAACCGGCTCCTGAGCCGCCAAATAAGCCTGAACCATCTTGCCAAGCACAAGAACGGTCTCCTCCAACTCCGGACATAGCCCGTAAGCCTTTTCCAACACATCGATGGCGTCTTTTTCGCTGACGCCGTCCAGATAATGGAGGAGAGGTTGCAGTCTTTCCTGCATCTCCCGATAAACCTCCAAGGTGTCGGACAGATTGGCTTTCCAGTCGGGGTTATTCCGACTGAGAGGGGACGGAGTTTGGGTGGTGGACAACCAGCGCTCGATAAGTACATTGGCCTTTTCACAGAACTGTTGTCCGCTCTCGGACTTAGGGAACGTCATTTGCATGTACATTCCTCCGTTTGCGGAAAAGCCAATTTCCTTGGTATGTCCACCCTGTTCCAGCGCTAAGCCCATCAGATGGTTTGCAAGCCGGCCAGTGGTACAAGGGGGAAGGTTAATGTCGGTGAAAGGTAAACGGTGATCCATTGCGAGATAGGTTTTGCAGTGACTTTTATCCATAAAAATTCCTCCTTTTCTGGCGCATGAAGGCGCCAATCAAATATATGGTAACATAAAATGGAAAAAAAGTCAAAAAAAGGAACTCAGCATTTTGAGTTCCCTTTCTTTGTTATTTTGTTTCTTCTGGTTTTGCAATTTCTTCTTTTTTCTCTTCTGGTACTTTCTTTCCTTTTCTTCTTTCTCCATCAAATAGGTAAAGAACTATAAATCCTAAACCTAAAATGTAGTAAGCAGAACCAAAAATAAATCCAATACCTGGGATAGAAACAAGAAGTATCATAGCAACGGAAAGTCCTAAACTTAATAGAACTTTTAATCCAAAATTGTTCATATTAGCCTTGTTTGCAATAGCAGATGTGAAAGCAATTCCAAATACAGGAGCAGTTAGGATAATTCCTGCAAAAGTTAATAGAATGGTAACAAATGCTAGTTTTGGTAATAGGAATAATAGAGTAATGTCTAAGAAGAATAATACGATGGTTGCAACAATACCAATCCATAGAGCATGCACTAATTTTAGGCTAAAGGCATATTCGCCAGAGCGTTTTACAAATTTTGGTGCAAGTAACATAGCAAGTAAAAATACAACAAAAATGAAAATAACTTCTAAGACTTTATCATAAAGAATATCCCCAAATGTTTCTACTTTTTCAGTATCTTCTTTCTCTAAGCGGAAAGTAGTGGTTCCTGCAACTGCTTGTTCATCAATAACGAACTCTCTTGGAGCGGTATAATTTAGATCTCCTAAAATAGTTGCTCCATTTGGATGATTAAGAACTAAAGAATCAGTTGCAATATTAGCATTACGATTAACATATCCTAAGATCTCAACAGAAGCACAACCTAGATTCAAGTCACGATAAACATAGCTGTTTTCTCCCATTTGAAATTCATTACAAGCACCATAAAGGTCATAACATACGCCATTCATGGTAATTTTGTTAGCAAAAACATAAAGAGAGTGGTAAATGTATGAATTTTCCTCAATGACTACTTCATTGGCAAAAATGTAGGCACTTCCATTGATTTCGCCAGATACATGAACAGTATTTCCGAATAAAAAGGCATTTCCATCGACTAAATCATTGAATTCGATTTTTTCGTCAAAACGGAAAACATCTTTGTAGATAATTTCTGGCATTTCTTCTGTTCCAGTTGTTACTGGTACTTCATCACTGATTGGCATAATGCCATCATCTGGATTAGCGGATGTAACGACTGGTTCTGAGGTCCTTGGTTGAATTTGCCTTTCGCCTTCTGTTGCAAATGCAAAGGTAGTAAAAGCAAGAACAAAAATAAGTGCGATCAAGAGCACTTTTTGAAATTTTTTCATAAAAACTCCTCCTATTGATATTTCTACCACCCATTATATTCCTAGTCGCAGAAAAAAGCAAGGACATTCTCGGAAAATGAGAATTGTCCTTGCTTGGGTAAGTGAGTGTCTTATTTCTTTTGTGAATTGGAACGAAAGTAGGCGCAGTCTGTTTGATTATGTTCAAGTTGAATATTTTTTGTATGATCCAAATGACAGACGCCTTCCTTTTGATAAACACAATTCAATGAGCAATTTATGTTCGTCAAAAAACATCACCTCTATATCCTATAGTATTCAAAAAAATGAGAATAATATTCAAAAACTTAGCTAAATTCCATTTCGAGGGCATTGATTAGCAAGTGGACAAGTATCACATTTGGGACTACGGGCGGTGCAACAATTACGTCCATGCCAAACAAGAAGATGGTTCACATCAAAAAGATAGGAATTGGGTAAAACCTTTAATAAATCTTGTTCAATTTTACTTGGGTCTGTTTCGGAAGATAATCCCAAGCGATAAGATAAGCGCTTTGCATGAGTGTCAACTGCAATTCCTTGTGGATTATGGAATACATCCAACATAATAACATTGGCACTTTTGCGCCCAACGCCAGGAAGTGTCATCAAACTTTCCATATCTTCCGGTACTTTTCCGTCAAAATCTTCTACAATCTTTTGGGCAGTTGCCTTAATATTCTTTGCTTTTGTTTGGTAGAACCCGCAAGGATGGATTAGTGTTTCTAATGTTTTTAATGGAATTTTTGCAAAATCCTCTGGGGTAGAGTAATGCGGAAAAATATCTTTGGTTGTACAATTCACTCTTTCGTCTGTACACTGTGCGGAAAGCATGACTGCAACAACTAATTCAAATGGTTCTACAAAATCTAGGCTACAAGTTGCTTCTGGATAGTATGCTTTTAGGATATCGAAAAGCATCGGAAAGTTTTGCTTTTTTTGTTTTTGAAATTTTGCCATAAGTCCTCCTTGATTTCTTTACTTTCCTCCATTATATTACAAAAAACGAAAGAATCAAGAAGCACGTTTACAAAAAGACTGAATATAATATACAAAAAGGAGGTAATGGAATGATGTTAGATATACTGAAAAAAACATTAGGAGTCTGCTTAATTGGATTTGGTGTAGGTATGTTACTCGTAATATTACTTCCATTTACTGGTTGGATATTTCTAATTGGAGCAATTGTTATCATTACCGGGCTTATGTGGCTATTTTGCTAACCAAAGGAAAAGGAGTGAGAAAAAATGAAAATTGTTGTGAAAAAAGTACCAAAATTTTTGAGAGGTTTTGTGAAATTTGTATTCGGTATGAAAGAGAATACATAAGAAAACAAAAAAGCAACTACGGATGTAGTTGCTTTTTATCTATTTTTATTTCCATCATTAAGCTCTTGTAACTTTTCCAGAACGTAGGCATTTTGAACATACGGAGATCCTTTTTGTTTCTCCATCAACAACAGCCTTAACTGTTCTTAGGTTTGGCTTGAATGTTCTAGTAGCTCTTCTACTTACGTGAGAACGAGCGATACTGATTTTATTTCCATGTGCTAATGATTTTTCACAAATTTCACATTTTGCCATTGTAACTTGCACCTCCTATATGCTTTATAAAACTGACTATTAACTATCATAACATAAACACGAAAAAATTACAAGCAAAAACGGAGAAAAAATAAAAAAAGTGGGAAATGGATAGGTTAAACAAGAAAGAAATAAGCAAAGAGCTAGCCCCCATTGGAGGCCAGCTCTTGCTTTGCGGATTAGTTTTCCTGGAAGTTCACATACTCGTTCGGTGTCGGGTTAATGGTATAGCCCGCCTCAATCAACCGGTTCACAACCGGGATGAGGGACTTTTCCTCACTTGTCTGCTGGAGTAGGAAGGTACGTCCATATTCGTCGCAAACAACCAAAAAGGTTTCGCAGTAAATGAAAGTACCAACATTTTTAACTCCATTGCAGATGGGGAAGGCGTGCACCATCCCTTTACAAGTGATATTGGACGGCTTCACGAACGAGCGGGTGGTCATTTCATGGAAAGTGTAGTCGTGGAACGTGAGGTCGTGGAATACCACTTCTTCGTGAATTTCGACCGGCTGGAGATTGCTTGCCTCTGCGGACTGCTTGCACTTATCAAAGGCAGCAGCCCAGTATTGCAGTTTCATTTGCTCATACAGCAAGGTAAAATCTGAATACCAGTCGACCGGGATGGGAACCGGAAGTTCCAGTTTTCTGGACTCCTTGTAACCATATTCTTTCAAGAAGTCCTCCAGCCCCGGCCAGGGCAGTGTCAAATAGGTGAACTTGGGGTTGTAGGTATACAAGATGTTTCCATTTTCCATCTTGTAGTACCGTTTGTTGGGAAGTCCTTTCCCAGGGATTTCTACGCGCTTGGAGTAATTGAGTAGTTGCTTGACAGAGTCAAATGGTTTCATTAGGCGAAGCGGTTCGTAGAACATTGGAAAACCATATCCTTTCTCCACAATACGTGGAAGATTTTTGCACCCTTTCGAGTGCTAGGTCAACGTAACCTAATAGATATAGTATAACATAAGTTACCATAAAATGCAAAAAAGACCTTTCCGAAGAAAAGTCTTTTTCTAAGGTTAGTGTTTCAATAAATCGTTCATATCATAAAAACCATTTGGCATATTGGTTAAGAAGCGAGCAGCCTTCACAGCACCTTCTGCAAAAACCGTTCTAGAATATGAGGTATGTGTTACTTCAAATGTTTCATTTCCACCAATAAATTGAACGGTATGGGTACCAACAATATTTCCACCACGGATAGAAGAAAAACCAATTTCATGTTCTCCTCTTTTGCTACGGTTTGCGTGGCGGTCAAACACATAATCACATTTTTCTGGCAATTCTGCATTGATTTTATCTGCCAATAAAATAGCAGTTCCGCTTGGTGCATCAATCTTTTGGTTATGATGTGCTTCAATAATTTCAACATCCGTATCTGGTAAATTTTTGGCAAGTTCTGCAACAATTTTTCCCATTAAGTTGATGTCGAAAGACATATTTGCAGACTGAAAAATTGGAAGTTCCTTTGCTTCTTTTTGAATTTGCGTACGTTCTTCTTGGCTAAATCCAGTGGTGGCAATGACCATTGGAATATGATGTTTTTTCGCGAAAGATAACATAGCAAAAGTAGCCTCTGGAACCGAAAAATCAATAATGACATCAATTTTATCCACTGGTAATTTTGCAAAATCTGCAAAAACAGTAAAATAGCCATTATCTGACTCTGTACGGTCAAAACCAGCGATTACAGTCATATCTTCTTGTTCTTGTACGACTTTTGCAACTTCTTTTCCCATACGTCCATTACAACCGTTAATTAGTACATTTATCATGGCAATCCTCCTATGTTAAGCGTGTGTTTTTTCAAAATTTGAGATAGCAGTTTGTAACATTTTGCTTCCTTTTTCAGATAATGGAACAAGTGGTAAACGTGGTGTTCCAAAGTCATAGCCACGCATGTTAAGACCAGCCTTTACTGGAATTGGATTTACCTCACAGAAGAGTGCATCAATGAGTTCCAATGCTTCTAATTGTGCATTTTTAGATTTTTCAAAGTTACCAGCAAAGTAATCCATCACCATATCGTGAACAAATTGTGGATAAAGGTTGGATAAAACAGAGATAACGCCAACTCCACCTAAAGATAAAAGAGGTAATACTTGGTCATCATTTCCGGAATAAATGGCAAGTTCGTCTTGACACAAAGAAGCAATTTTAGCAACTTGTGAAATGTTTCCGCTTGCTTCTTTGATGGCTACAATATTTGGTATTTTAGAAAGTGCTAGGCAGGTTTCTGGTGTAATGTTAACGCCAGTACGAGATGGTACACTGTATAGAATGATTGGAAGTGTAACCGAATTTGCTATTGCCTCATAGTGTGCAACAAGCCCAGCCTGTGTGGTTTTGTTGTAATAAGGGGTAACGACCAAAAGACCGTCTACTCCAATGCTTTCAGCCCATATGGACATTTCAATTACAGAAGCGGTACAATTTCCACCAGTACCAGCAATGACTGGTACACGACCAGCTACTTTCTTGACTGCATATGCAATAGTTTGCTTTTTTTCTTCTGTTGTCATCGTAGATGCTTCTCCTGTTGTTCCACAAACGATAAGAGCATCGATCGAATCACGAATTTGGTCTTCAATCAGTTTTCCAAACTCCTCAAAATTTACGCCATCTTTGGTAAATGGTGTGGCGATAGCGGTACCACATCCTTTGAATAAAAGTTTTTTCATGTTTCGTCTCCTTTAATTAAGAGCATTTTTGCATCGACTTTCTAATTAGAAAATGGATACTAACATTATATGATAACTTCTGAAAAAAAGAAAGGAAAAAATAGATTTTATGAAAATTGACAAATCGACCAATGAGGAATACAATGAGGTATCTTTTGAGATACCTCGCAAACTCAAATTTTCAAGAAAGGAGAATTCCTGTGAAAATGGAAAAAGAGTGTCCCTATCGGATGCTGAACTGGTGCACGAAAGTGCATGCTGTTTGCGTTCAGAGGCCAGACCGCTGTCGTATTTTCCATAAAGAAATCCCGATGCCCAGTGGAAGAGTGGATCTGTACAACAAGGCAAAACAGTCCCGAACGTTTTGCCAAGAGTAAGGACACAGCAAAAGGACGCCGTACGTTTATGGCGTCCTTTTGGCCATTATTTCAAAAATCCATTAATAATTTGTTCTTCTGCTTCTTGTTCGGTTAGGCCAAGGCTCATTAGTTTAATAAGTTGCTCTCCTGCTATTTTACCGATTGCTGCTTCATGCACTAAACTAGCATCAATGCAATTTGCAACAATTTGAGGGGTAGAAATTACTTTGGCATGGTCCATAATGATTGCATCACATTCCACGTGACCAAAACATTCGGCATTTCCATTCACGTTGGAGATAAATTCTTGGGTAGAGTTATCTTTGGCAATGGAACGAGAAGCCACATGAGTCGAAGAATTTTTTCCGTTTAGGTCAACATTGAAAACTGTTTTAGCAGTTTGGTGTCCGTGCGTCATAATTCGTTCTGAGATAACGAGATTGCTATCTTCTGCTAAAACTGCATTTGTTGTTCTCACCGTAGAGTCGACACCTTTTATTTGGACAGTTTCCATCTCTAAAGTAGCACCTTTTTTCAAATGGACAATGGTTTCTGGGTTCAAAATACGTTTGCCACTTCCATCGCCTTCGCCATAATGTTTTTCGATATATTTTACATGAGCACCTTCTTCGAGAAAGAAGGAATGAATACCATCATGTTCTGCTGTTTGGCAACTGCTATTATGAATTCCGCAACCTGCGACGATGACAACATCTGCATTTTTACCGATGTAGAAATCGTTGTAGACAATGTCATTAAATCCACCTTCCGTAAGGATAACAGGGATATGGACACTTTCGTTTTTTGTATTTTCTTTGATTTTAATGTCGATACCAGGTTTGTTTGTTTTGGTTATAATGTCGATGTTAGCAGTGGTTTGTCGGAGAATGCCTTTTCCATTTTCACGAATGTTGTATGCTCCTATTGGAACGGTTTCAATATCTGCAATTTGTTTCAAAATATGTTTTTCCATTGAATTTAAGTCTGCCATCCTAACATCCCTCCTTTTTCAAACGACCACATACTTGATTTTGCCCAAGAAGGAGAGGAAGCACTTCCTCTTTGCTACCAATCTTTTCAACTTGTCCATCGGTTAAAAGGATGAGTTCGTCTGCAATGTTCAAAATCTTTTCTTGGTGTGAGATAATAACGATAGAACCATTGGTTTCTTGGTGCATTTTTTCAAACACATGGATTAGACTTTGGAAACTCCATAAGTCAATTCCAGCCTCTGGTTCGTCAAAAATGGTAAGGGTAGACTTTTTAGCAGCAAGCATGGCAATTTCAATACGTTTTAACTCGCCCCCAGAAAGTTCGGCTGTAATTTCACGATGGATATATTCTTTGGCACATAAACCAACATCGGAAAGATAATCGCAAGCCTGCGTGAAAGTTAATTCACATCCTGCTGCAATATGAAGTAAATCTTGAACGGTTAATCCTTTGAAGCGAACTGGTTGTTGGAAAGCAAAGCCAATTCCGAGTTTGGCACGTTCCGTAATGGATAAATTGGTAATATCCTTTCCTAGAAAAAGAATTTTGCCAGAGGTTGGTTTCAGAATACCCATAATGATTTTTGCTAAAGTAGATTTCCCAGAACCATTTGGACCTGTGATGGCAATAAACTTTTGATGGGGAATGGTTAATGAAATATGTTGTAAAATTTGTTTTCCGTCTTTGGTAAAACAAATATCTTGTAATTCTAACATAAAGACTCCTTTCGAAAAAAAAAGTTAGCTTTGCCTAACATTTTAGCACAGCTAAGGAAAAAATGCAAGTATAATCCAAAAAAGATAGGAAGAGCATGAATGATACAAAAAGAAGCACGAATTATGGAATGAAACTCGTGCTTCTTTTGCCTAGAAAAAGATCACAGAAGCGGAAATAAAAAAAGAAAAACATGAAGAATATGCAGAAACTGCATAGGCGTAAGAAAAAACACGAATTGAAACGACAAAAATCCGTGTTTTTTCTTCCATATATTACAAGAAAGGTACATATTGTGTACTAATATGTGTACGAATTATGTACTAGTAGTAACAATAGTCGTACAATGATTGATTTAGATAGGGTTTGAAGAGATTTTGTATATTGTGTGTCTATTTTACCTTGATAAAAAAATTAACGATATTTCTTTTGTACGATATCGAGTAGTTTCTGCGTATCAAATAAAGTTTCTAAACGATCAATTTCAAATTGCAAATCTTCTAAAGTCTTATGTGTATAAACTTTATCAATTAAACTTTTGGGAGAATGCCCCATAATCTTTTGTGTACACAACTTATTGGCATTCACCTTATCCATATAAGTAGCAAAAGAATGTCGAGCATCATATAAAGTATGATGCGCATCTAAAGAAGATAACACTTTTTGCATAATATCTCGATTATAATTTGTGTACTTCATTTGAAGACCATTTCGATTAGAAATAAGCCATTCAGAGTTTTCAGCGGTTGACTTAGCATACCAATGTTCTACAAACTTGCGAGCTAACTTACTAATTGGTATAGTTCTATGTTTTCCTGCTTCTGTCTTAATCCCACAAACAAAATAATTCTGATCTAGAAATACGTCTTTTGTTTTTATTGTTATTAACTCTGTTGGACGCAAACCGTGAAAAATCATTAACAATAACGTATCAACATATGGTATGTCTAAATGTTGATACAAAAATTCGATTTCGTCAGCAGTAAATACTTGACGTAGAAGTGTTGATTCTGGTTTTGCCCCAATATTAACGAATTCAGAGTAGTCTTTTTTTACAATTTCCATATTAGTTGCATAAAGATATAATTGACCGAAAAGCATTTTTAATTTGCTTTTACTACTATAGCTATCAAGGTGATTAACTGCCTCCTGTAAGTCATGTGTTCGGAGATTTTTGAATTTTATATTGTGTAGAGTAGAACTGCAACGATAAGCATATTCATAAGCTACTCTATTTGACTTAGAGGTACCTTTTATATTATCACTATTTTGGAATTTCTTTTTATACCAGTCTGCATATACATCAGCAAATGTCTTTTTGCTAGAATATGGGTCATATGGTGCATCGTGATATTCGATTAATGCCTGAATTCCTTCTGCTTTTGTTTCAAAACTTCCTAATGGTTCAAAAAGTTGTTTACCATTTTCATCCCATCCAATTGTAATTCTTGCAATATATGGTTTTCTTCTGTTTCCATGTGCTCTATAAACACAACCAAATCCATTTGGATTTCTCATTTTATATTTCCTCCTATTATAAATAGTTTATTATGAGAAATGAAACAAGAGAAAAAACCTTTCTATAATTATATAGAAGGTTCATTTAGAATAAATTGTCCCATTCCTTAAAATGGGTAAATAAAAAGACCAATCATTAGTATACATAAAATTAAATAAAAAGTCAATAATTGGTAACCATCATACGAAAATATGCAAAGAGATGTTGACATAAAACGAAAATGGAACTATAATAAGAAAATATGGGAAATAAAAAGAACCTCAATTTTAGAGAAAAGGAGGGGGAACAATGAAAGAAGATATGCCAAAAAGTATTTCTATAAAACAAGCATCAAAAGAAATGGGAAAATCTGAACAGTTTGTCCGAATTGGGTTACAAACAAACCGACTACCTTTTGGATCGGCAGTACTAATCAGTACACATTGGACATATTACATTTCTCCAATAAAATTCTACAGTTTCCTAGGGAAAGAGATAAAACAAGAACAACCAAAGAAGAGAAAAAAAGAAACAACAAAAAAGAAATAAAAAGATAAAAAAAGGGCAAAAAAAGTCTATTTTTTTGTATATTGTGTGTCAATTGTGCGTATATTACGCAGAGCAATTTAGAGCGCTTTAGAGCAAGTCTAATTTGTGCATTTTAAAGTACGAATTATGGCATCCAAAAATACCTTAAAATTGCAAGGGAAAATATGGAAAATATGATTTTAAAACAAGAAAATAGAAAGGATTATAGCAATTTTGAAATTTTCAAAATGAAAATTGGAAAGAAATACATGAAAGCCCTACGGCACAAGGATAAACAGAAATAAAAAAAACGACAAAAAAATG
>Ga0137298_10184_pt1 | contig 59315 bp, 62 predicted proteins | sample RamsorincwithD2O_2_FD_97182 | JGI IMG/M metagenome (GOLD analysis project Ga0137298, IMG submission 97182) | Mouse cecal microbial communities from Vienna, Austria - Glucosamine amended with D2O | ecosystem: Host-associated > Mammals > Digestive system > Large intestine > Cecum | place: Austria...
ATATAAATTACAACTTGTTACTGCTAATGCTTTTCTAGTATTGCCAGTTTTTATATAAGTAATATTATTTGGAAGTTTTGAGATATCAATATTATCTTCAACGATAGCTGCGATAGCACCGTTTGTTATTGCAGCATCTAAATAATCAATACCATTTTGTGAGTAACCGTCAATTGCAATAAATAGTCCGTTTTGTTTAATCTTTCTTGAGTCTGAATGTATATTTGTTATATCTAAATTTAGATCATTAACACTTTCTTTGATTTCAAGACCCTCTAATAGTTTGTTTAGTTTCATAGATAATCCCTCCTTTACTAAAAGATTACTATGTGGTTATTATATACCTTGAATTTAAATTTGTATAGGAATTTTTTTATAGAGTGAAACTTTTTATGGTTTTAATTTGTATATATAAATAGTACTAATAAGTAACTACATGAATGATATATTCAATTATAGATTTAATTTTATCACAAATTAAGTTCATTTGTCTTGTTAACTTTTCAAATTATAAAAAAAGTGCTATAATATTGAGGATTGGAGATAATATGAGTATAGTTTATGATTGGAAAGTTAATATAGATGATAATGAATTGGAAGAGATATGTTCTTTTTTAGAAAAAGGTGAATTAGTAGTTTTTCCAACAGAAACAGTATATGGAATAGGTGCGGATGCATTTAATGGACAAGCATGCAAAAAAATATTCGAAGCTAAAGGAAGACCATCAGATAATCCATTAATTGTACATATATCTGATTTAGATATGCTTATGGATTGTGTGAAAAATATTAATGGTGTAGAGAAAAAATTAATAGATGCTTTTATGCCAGGACCATTTACATTAATTTTAGAAAAGAAAAATAGTATTCCCAATGAAGTTACTGCTAGTCTTGATACAGTTGCTATTCGTATGCCAAATAATAAAATTGCAAATAAAATAATTAAAAAATTTGGAAAACCAATAGCTGCACCAAGTGCTAATAAATCAGGTAAACCTAGTGGTACTAAAATAGAAGATATAAAAGAAGAACTAGATAGTAGTGTATATGCTTTTATAGATGGAGGAGACACTGAAATTGGTTTAGAGTCTACAGTAGTTAGAGTCATTGATAATATACCAGTTATTCTGAGACCAGGAGCTATTACGAAAGAAGATATATTAAACGTAATAGGAGCAGTAAATGTAGATAAACATGTTTTGAATAATGTAGAAAAAGATGAAAAAGTACTAAGTCCAGGAATGAAACATAAACATTATGCTCCTAAAACAAGATGTGTATTGCTAGATATAAAAGATTCTCAAGAGAAAAAAGATATTAGTGAACAATTAAAAAATGAGAATGTAATAGTTTTAGGATTAGAAAAAGATAAAAGCAATTATAGTCAAATTTCTTTTGAGAGTATAGGAAAAAATTTGGAAGAGTTTTCAAAGAATATTTTTACTAAATTAAGGAAAATTGATGAAGAAGGTTATAACTTGATATTAATTGAGAGTGTAAGCGTAGATGGAATAGGATTAGCAATTATGAACAGAATTATTAGAACATGTGGGTATAATATTATAAATAATAAAAATCAAGTAGCAGATTATATAGAAAATAGATGAAAATAAAAGAAAAAGGAAGATATAGCTATGTTTATTTCAAAATGGCAAAGTTAAATTAAAAGTAATCTGGTAAGCGATAATTTTTTCGCTTTTTCGACAAATTGACTTTATTTTTGGAATAGACTATAATTATATTTGTGGAACTTAGAACTTTTTGAAAAGTGCATTTTAAGTATTCACATAGGAGGTTTTATGAAAAAAGAGCTTAATATAGGAATTGGATTTGTAACAGGAAGATCAAATGTATGTAATGTAATTAATAGTTATTATTCATATTTACAAGATCAAATGAAAAATTTAGATAGAAAAGTAAATATAGTATTTTATATTTTATTTGATTTAAAGTATCAAGGTGCAGAAAGAGAAGATTTTTATAATCTTAAGCCAGAAATTTTTAATACACCAGGTATTACAGTTAGATATATTACACCAGAAGATATTGAAGAGAAAAAAATTGCAGTTCAAAAATATTATAAATTAGATGAGGAAGAAGTTAATTTAATTTTTGGTAATGGACATGCTAAAGGAAGAAATACTGTTATGTATTATGCTTACCAAGAAAAAATGAATTATCTTTTATTCTGGGATGATGATGAATATCCAGTTGCTTGCGTTAAAGATGATGAAGGAAATATTAATTGGAAAATGCAAGATAACTTATTAAGACATATAGAGCATATGGAAAATGAAAATGCAGATGTTACTATAGGATACCATTGTGGTTATATTTCACCAATTCCATATATGAATTATGATACACCAGAAGAAGAGAAAGTTATAACAGATTTTATTGAGTCTATTAGTAATGAAGTTGTTACATGGAAATCAATAAAGGAAAAATTTGAAAAAAATAATGGTGTAACTTATGCAAATGAAAAACTTTCTGACGGTGAAGGTGCTTATGAATTAGTTGGAGAGCCAGGAAAAAGATTTGTTGTTGGTTCAACTTTATGTTTAAACTTAAAACATATTGACAAAATACCAGCATTTTATAATCCACCAGAAGCTAGAGGAGAAGATACTTTCTTTTCAATGGGATTAGCTGATTCAAAAATCATAAAAGTTCCAGTTTATCATTTTCATGATGGTTTCTTAAAGTATAGAGAAATTATGGATGGAGATTTTCCTAAAAAATTAAAATTAATTAAAGCATCTGATAAAGCTGTTGAAAAGAGATTTTATAAAGCTTGTTTAGGATGGATAAAATACAAACCATTACTTATGTATTTAATGGATAAAGAAAATTATGAAACTAAAATGGAATCTACACATAGAAAACTTAAAAGAAGTATTAAGAAGATAGATTCATTGTATGAAAAATATGATTTTACAGATTTACAAACTGCATTAGAAAAATACCATGAAGATGTTGAAAAACATTATGAAGAATTTTTAGAAACTAATAGAGTATGGAAGAAACTTAAGAAAAGATTTAAGGAGTGTTAGATTTGAATAGATTTAGTATTATAATGGCTGCATATAATGCCGAAAAAGAAATTGAAAGAAGTATAAAAAGTGTTCTAAATCAAAAATTCAAAGATTATGAATTTATTGTAGTAAATGATGCTTCTACTGACAGAACTTCTGAAATTGTTTCTAAATATAGTGATATAAAATTAATTAATCATACTGAAAATAAAAGGGCTGGTGGCGCTAGAAATACTGGAATTGAAAATGCTACTGGTGAATATATTATATTTTTAGATTCAGATGATGTTTTTGCAGATGAAAATATACTTTCTAGAATAAATGAAAAAATAGGAAATGATATTCCTGATGTAATTTATTTAGGATTTGAAGCAATAGGGGATGGATTTGAAGGTGAATTTATTCCTACAGAGCATAATTCAATGAAAGAAAATAGAATTATTGAATGGAATTATGCTAATGTTTGGGATGTGGTTTGGAATAGAGATTTCTTAAATAAAAATAATATTAGATTTGTTGAAAAGAAATATTTTGAAGATTTTGTGTTTTATTATACAGGTGTTTTAAAATCTTCAAGTTATATATATACTGATTTTGTTTCTATAACTTATAGTAGTGGTAGAGCAGAGAGTATGACTACTTTGATAAATCCTAAAAAGATTCAGGATTTGTATTATAATATGGAGGTATTACTTGATATATATAATGATTTAGATGATGAATATAAAAAGTTTATACCTTATATTTTGAAAGATCATAATGATTATGCTAATAGATTATTAGATCAAATGAGATAAATATTATTTACAGTGGAGATAAGATATGTTTTATATTTTATCTCTATTTTGTTTAAATTATAATATTAAAAAAAATATATATATAAATAAACTAAAAATTTGCTCTTCGCAATCTCCGAATAAAAAACTCCGTTTTTATATTGTAGATTGCTCAATTTCGCACTACGATGCAAATGAAGTTAATTTAAAACAAGTTTAAATTAACTACTAAGACTGTAACAAGCAAAGCTTTAACAGTCTTAGCATCTTCGTTTGGTCGCTAGCGCATTTTTAATTTTTTTATATATAGATTTATTTTTAATAAAGTAAGAAGTTATTTAAATAGAGATAAAATATAATCACTTTACTTTTTATGTAAACGATAGTATAATATAAATTGCTTTTATTCTAGTAAATAAAGGCTTGTTAATGATTTTATAATGTAGTAAAATATATAGGATTTAAAAAAGTAGGAGAATAAAATGTTTTTAATTATAGGTCTTGGAAACCCTGAAAAAGATTATGGGAATACTCGCCATAATATGGGATTTAATGTTATTAATAAAATTTCAGAAAAATATGGTATTGATGTAAACAAAAATAAATTTAATGCTTTATTTGGAAGTGGCAATATCCATAATGAGAAAGTTATATTATTAAAACCTCAAACTTTTATGAATTTAAGTGGAGAAGCGGTAAGAGAGGCTATTGATTTTTATAAAATCGATTTAGAACATGTTTTGATTATTTATGATGATATAGACTTAGCACCAGGAAAGATAAGAATTAAGAAAAATGGTGGTCCTGGAACTCATAATGGAATGAGATCAATAGTTCAGCATTTAGGAACAGAAAATTTTGCAAGGCTAAGAGTTGGTATTGGAAAACCTGAAGGTAACATGGATTTAGTAGAATATGTTATAGGTCATATTAATTCAGAAGATAAAGAACTATTAGATAATGGTGTAGATTTAGCTGTAGAAGCTGTAGATAAAATTATAACTGAGAATTTAGACAGTGCTATGAATAAGTATAATTAGTTTTGCTATTAACATATGATATGAAAGGAATTATTTATATGAAAGAACTCATTATTGATGTTCAAAATGAAATAGAGAATATTTATTTAGTAGAAGATGAAACTTTAGTAGAAAAGTATGTTAATTCTAAAAATAAAAAGAGATTAGAAGGAAATATTTATATTGGAAAAGTTCAAAATGTTGTATCTGCATTACAAGCAGCTTTTGTTAATGTAGGGGAGAGCAAAAATGCTTTTATACATTTTAAAGATTTATTACCAAAGGTGGACGTAGTTAAAAATAAAGGCGAAGAGGTAAGTCTTTCTGATGTAGAAAAAAATATAAAACCGGGTAGTCCAATTATAGTTGAAATAAAACGTGATAGTTATAATAAAAAAGGGGCAAGAGTTTCTACTCACATTAATTTACCTGGAAGATATGTTGTATTATTACCTAATTCACCTTTTGCAACAATTTCACAGAAAATAGAGGATGAAACTGAGAGAAAAAGATTATTAAATATCGTAAAAAAATATTTGCCTGATGGAATGGGGGCTATTGTTAGAACGTCAGCTATGGAAAAAGATGAAGAAAAAATAAAAAATGATTTGGAAAATTTAATTAAAAAATGGAATGAAATTATTAGTATTGAATTTTCATCTAATGACTTTCCAAAGTTAATATATAAAGCAAACGAAATATTAGATAAGTTACTAATAGATATAGTAGATAATGGACTAGAAAAGATACATGTTAATAGTGAAGAAGCTAAACAGATAGTACTAGAAAAGTTGAGCTTTTTAAATAAAGAAGATTTAGAAGTGACTATAGATGCTGAAGATGCAATGATAGCAAATAATATACAAAAGCAATTGGAAACTTCAGAAAATAGAAAAGTGTGGCTTAAAAGCGGTGGATTTATTACCATTGATAAAACAGAAGCTTTGACTGCTATAGATGTTAATTCGGCTAAATTTATTGAGAAAAAAACTTTAGAAGATACAGCTTTTTCAATTAATAAAGAAGCAGCTATTGAAATAGCAAAACAGATAAGACTAAGAGATATTGGCGGAATTATAGTTATTGATTTTATTGATATGAGCGAAGATAAAAATAAAAAAGATTTAGTAGATCTTTTCGGAAAAGAGATAAAAAAAGAAAGAACAAAAGTACAAATAGAAGGATTTACTAAACTGAATTTATTAGAGTTAACACGTAAACATGTAGATAGCGAATAAAGGAGAATGGAAAGTGAAAGTTGGTTTTATATCACTTGGATGTAGTAAAAATTTAATTGATACAGAGATGGGAATAGGTGTTTTAAAAAATCATGATTTTGAAATTGTAAATGATCCACAAATAGCAGAAATGATAATTGTAAATACATGTGGTTTTATTGAATCTGCTAAAGAAGAGGCTATAAATACTATTTTGGAAATGGCAGAATATAAGAAAAAAAATTGTAAATACTTAATTGCTATGGGGTGTTTAGTTAAAAGATATAAAGGTGAATTGCAAAAAGCAATTCCTGAAGTTGATTTATGGATTAGTATAGATGAATATAAAGATTTTTGGAAAAATATTTCCACATTAGTTTATAAAAATGTGGAAAAAAATGATTATTTGTCTTATAGAAATAGAATTATTACAACAGGAGAAAAAATGGCATATTTAAAAATAGCCGAAGGTTGTGATAATTTTTGTACATATTGCGCTATTCCATATATTAGAGGAAGATTTGAAAGCAGAAAGATGGAAGACATTATTGAGGAAGCAGAAAACTTAGCTAAGTCAGGAATCGAAGAGGTTATTTTAATAGCTCAAGATACAACTAAATATGGTATAGATTTATATGGAGAATTAAAATTACCAGAATTATTAGAAAAAATTTGTAAAATTAAAGGGTTTAAATGGGTTAGATTTTTATATGCATATCCTGAAAGTATAACAGATGAATTAATTGAAGTAGTTAAGAAAGAAGAAAAAATTTGTAAGTATTTTGATATTCCAATACAACATTTTTCAGATGATATTTTAAAAAAAATGAATAGAAAAACTACAGGAAAAAATATTAAAAATATTATAAATAAAATTAGAGAAGAAATACCAGAGGCAATAATTAGAACGAGTTTAATTGTTGGCTTTCCTGGTGAAACAGAAGAAGATTTTATTTGTTTAGAAAAGGCTGTTGAAGATATAAAATTTGATCGATTAGGATGTTTTACTTATTCAAAAGAAGATGGAACACCAGCTGCTAAATTTGATAATCAAATTCATTCTAAAACTAAACAAAAAAGAAGAAATATAATTATGGAATTACAAAATGATATATCTAAAGAAAAAATGCAGAATAGAGTAGGAGAGATACATGATGTTTTGATTTGCGATATTTCTGAAGATGGATTATTTTATGTAGGAAGATCTTATATGGATTCACCTGATACAGATGGTGTGATTTATGTGAGTGGTGCTACAGAAGAAATTTTAAACAAATTTGTAAAGTGTAAGATTGTAGGATTTGAGGAATATGATTTATTTGCAGAAGTAATAAAATAGTATTTATAATATAAAAATAGAAGACTGATTTTTAATCAGCCTTCTATTTTTTAAATGATTAAAACAATTTATTTTTCAATACCTTTTTCTGAATCTATAGTTTCTCTTTCATGGTTAGTTCTTGAAATGACTGGTTCATCATGAGAAAGTTCTGATTCATCTACTTTAAAAGGATTATTTGATTCTTTCTTATCTTGTGGAAGTTTTGAAATTTCTTTTTCAAGTGTATCAATAGAAGATAGAGCTTCATTGAATTGTCTTTCATAAATCCACATATCTTTTTCAGATGTATTAGTATCATGAGCAAGTTTATTAACTCTAGATTCTGAATCTAGTTCATCAGGAGTAATGACTTGCCCTGCTTCTTCATTAACAAGAATATCAGATAAGATAGAGTTTCTTAAAGCATCAATCAATCTTGAAAAAATAGATTTTTTATTTTCATATTGCATTGTTTTCATCTTTGTTTTCTTGCTCCTTTCATAAAATACGTATTAATTATACCACTAAATACTATAAAAATCAATAGAAAAATGATGCTTTTTAACAAAAAACAGAACAAATTTTTGAATATTTTGAAATTTGTATTTATTGACATTAAAGGCATTTCATGTAATAATAGATATACTGTATGAATAAAGAAAGGAGGATTAGTATGAAATTAGAATGTGCAAAATCAATAATCGAATCAGTACTATTTGCAGCTGGTAGAGTTGTTAAAATTTCTGAATTGGCAACTATATTAGAAATGACACCTGAAGAAATTGATTCAATTGTACAGGCTTTTAAATTGGATTATGAAGCTGAAACAAGAGGAATAGAGATTATTAAAGTAGATGATGGATATCAACTTACAACTAAGAAAGAAAATTATGATTATATAGTTCAAATATTAGATAATAGAGCTAAACCTTCATTATCTGCTGCTGCTTTAGAAACTTTAGCAATTATTTCATATAATCCTAGAATTTCACGTGCAGAAATAGATGCTATTAGAGGGGTTAACTCTGATGGAACAATCTATAGATTATTAGAATATAATTTAATCGAAGAAGATGGAAAACTTGATTTGCCTGGAAAACCAACGGCTTATAAAACAACAGAAAGTTTCTTGAAAATGTTTGGATTATCTTCTTTAGATGAACTACCCACACTTCCGCGTTATAAGTTAGATGAAAATGAACAAATTGTATTAGATGATATTGTTATATCTGATGATACGAAAGAGAATGAGGAGAGTGAATAGAATGGGAAATAAAGATAAAGAATTTGTACAAGAGATTACTAAGATAGATGAAGATTTTGCTAGATGGTATACTGATATTGTTATTAAAGCAGATCTTGCAGATTATACAGATGTTAAAGGTTTTGTTGCTATAAAACCATATGGATATGCTATATGGGAAGCTATTCAAAATTATGAAGATAAAAAGTTTAAAGAACATGGAGTAAAAAATATTTCAATGCCAGTTTTAATTCCAGAAAGTTTATTAAACATGGAAAGTGAACATGTTGAAGGTTTTGCTCCAGAAGTTGCTTGGGTTACAATTGGTGGAGAAGAAGAACTAGAAGAAAGACTTTGTGTGAGACCTACATCTGAAACAATTTTTTCTAAGATGTATTCTAAATGGTTAAGCTCATGGAGAGAACTACCATTTTTATATAATCAATGGTGCAGTGTTTTAAGATGGGAAAAAGAAACAAGACCTTTTTTAAGATCTAGAGAATTTTTATGGCAAGAAGGTCATACAATTCATGCATCAGCTCAAGAAGCAGAAAAATTTACTATTGATATGCTTGATGTATATGCAGATACAATTGAAAATTTACTTGCTATACCAGTTTTAAAAGGTCAAAAAACTAAGAAAGAACAATTTGCTGGGGCTCAGGCTACATATACTGTAGAAACTTTAATGCATGATGGTAGAGCACTTCAAGCTGGAACATCTCATTATTTTGGTCAAAATTTTTCTAAACCTTTTGATATAAAATTCCAAAACAAAGAAGGGCAAGAAGAGTATGCATATCAAACATCTTGGGGAACTACTACTAGATTAATCGGTGCTGTTATTATGGCTCATGGAGATAATAGAGGTTTAAAACTTCCACCAAAAGTTGCGCCAATTCAAGCAGTTATAGTTCCAATTGCAATGCATAAAGAAGGCGTTATTGAAAAGGCTGAAGAAGTATATGAAATCTTAAAGAAAAACTTTAGAATGGAATTAGATGATAGGGATCAATATTCAACAGGATTTAAATTTAATGACTGGGAGATGAGAGGAGTTCCTGTTAGAATAGAATTAGGACCAAAAGATATAGAAAATAATCAAGTGGTATTAGTTAGAAGAGATACTCTTGAAAAAGAAGTTGTAAAATTTGAAAACATAGAAACTAGATTATCAGAATTAATGGAAGAAATTCAAGCTAATATGTATAATGCATGTTTGAAAAATATGGAAGAGAAAACATCTGTGGCAAATTCATTAGAAGAAATTCAAAAAATATTAGATGAGAATCAAGGTTTTGTAAAAACTATGTGGTGTGGATCTCAAGAATGCGAAGATAAAGTAAAAGAAGTTACTGGTGCACCTTCAAGATGCATGCCTTTTGTTCAAGAACATTTAGGAGATACTTGTGCAATCTGTGGAAAAAAAGCTGATAAGATGATAGTTTGGGGAAGACAATACTAAAAAGAAAAGTTTTTTTAAAAGGTAAGGTATAAATAATGGAAAAATCAGACAAAAGAAAAAAGATAGAGAATATTTTATTAATGATTATATTTTTGATATTAGTTGCAGCAGTTGTGGTATTGTATAATAGAAATGTTAAAATTACTAAGGCTAAGAAAGCTGAAGAAGCGGCAAATGTTACATTAACAGATATAGCATATGGAAGTGAAATTACACAGCTGGGAAAAAAAGATGCTAAAGGAATATTAGATGCTTTTATTGATTCATACAATACAAAAAATGGAGAAGCAATGGTTGCAATATCAGATTTTCCAGCTCAATATATTTTTGCAGAAGAAGCAGAAGAGGATATTTCAAAATTTGATGAAAAGTATGTAAGTATTTTATCTAATGTAACTGAATATGATGATTTAATTATGATGAGATATACCTTGCCAAAGCAAGAAGAAGGAACAATTGAAGCAATTAAAAATACTAATGTTAAATTAGAAGTTGTAGATAACACAGAAATAGAAAATGTAACGAAATATGTTTCGAAATTTACTGCTAATATTAGAACGTATTCAGAAACAGAGAAAATAGATCAAACAGATAAATTAGAATTTATTTTGCTAAACAAACTAGATTCTTACTATATAATAAATTATTATGTAGTTGATGAAAACGGAAATAAAATTCAATAAAAATAAAGGGCTATAAAAAAATAGCTCTTTATTTTTGTTTATAATGTTCTATTTTCAAAATAAAAACATATAATTAGTATTGACAAATAATGAAAAAAGGTATAAATTATTAGCAGACTTATAAGAAGAGTGCTAAAAAATAGAGGAGGTAGTATAAATGATAAAACCATTGATGGATAAAGTTTTGATTAAGATGAAAGAAAAAGAAGAAACAACAAAAAGTGGGATTATTCTTACTGCAAGTAAAGAAAAACCTCAAATAGCAGAGGTTATTGAAGTTGGACCAGGAAAGATGGTTGACGGAAAGATAGAAGAAATGTATGTGAAAAAAGGGGATAAAATTATTTTCAATAAATATTCAGGAACAGAAGTTAAATATGAAGACGAAGAATATTTAATTATTAGTCAAGATGATGTTTTGGCTATTGTAGAATAGAAAGGAAGATGAGGTTTTATGTCAAAAGATATTAAAAATGGAGAAGATGCAAGAAAATCTTTATTAGAAGGTGTAAATAAACTTGCTGATACAGTTAAAGTTACATTAGGTCCAAAGGGAAGAAATGTAGTATTAGATAAAAATTTTGGTGCACCACTTATTACAAATGATGGTGTTACTATAGCAAAAGAGATAGAGTTAGAAGATCCTTATGAAAATATGGGAGCTGGATTAGTTAAAGAAGTTTCAATAAAAACTAATGATGTAGCTGGTGATGGAACTACTACAGCTACAGTTTTAGCTCAAAAAATGATTAAAGAAGGAATAAGAAATATAGCAGCTGGAGCTGATACTATGTCTATAAAAAGAGGTATGGATAAAGCTACAGAAAAGGCTGTTGAAGAATTAAAGAAAATTTCTTCAGAAGTTAATGGAAAAGAAGATATAGCCAGAGTAGCTAGTATTTCTGCTAATGATGAAGAAATAGGAAATCTAATTGCAGATGCAATGGAGAAAGTTTCTAAAGACGGAGTTATTACTATCGAAGAGTCAAAAACTTCTACAACTGATGTAAAAGTAGTAGAAGGAATGCAATTTGATAAAGGCTATATATCACCATATATGGTTACAGATACTGAAAAGATGGAAGTTATAATGGATAACCCATACATACTTTTAACAGATAAAAAAATAAGTTCTATACAAGAAATTTTGCCTTTACTTGAAGAGCTAATGCAACAATCAGGAAAATTATTAATTGTAGCTGATGATATAGAAGGAGAGGCATTATCTACATTAATTTTAAATAAATTAAGAGGAGTGCTAAATGTTGTTGCTGTTAAAGCACCAAGTTTTGGTGATTCTAGAAAAGATATGCTTCAAGATATTGCTATTTTAACTGGTGCAACAGTTATTACAGAAGATTTAGGATTAGAACTTAAAGATGCTAATGTAGCAAGTTTAGGTAGAGCAAAACAAGTTAAAGTTTTAAAAGATAGTACAATTATTGTTGGAGGCGATGGAGAAAAAGAAGAATTAGATTCAAGAATAAAACAAATTAAATCTAATATTAAAGAAACTTCTAGTGAATATGATAAAGAAAAATTACAAGAAAGACTTGCAAAACTAGCTGGAGGAGTAGCTGTTATAGAAGTTGGTGCTGCTACAGAAGTTGAAATGAAAGAAAAGAAACTTAGAATTGAAGATGCTTTATCTGCTACTAGAGCTGCTGTTGAAGAAGGAATAGTAGCTGGTGGGGGAACAGCATATATTAATATAATTTCTAAAGTTGAGGAATGCTTGAAAGAGGCTAAGGCAGACGAAAAAATTGGTGTTGGAATTATATTAAATGCTTTAGAAGAACCTGTTAGACAGATAGCGGTAAATGCTGGATTAGAGGGTTCTATAATCCTTGATAAAGTTAAAAATAGTAAGGCTGGAGTCGGTTTTGATGCTAAAAATGAAGAGTATGTTGATATGAAAAAGAGTGGAATTGTTGATCCAACTAAAGTTACAAGATCTGCTCTTCAAAATGCTGAAAGTATAGCTTCTATGATTTTAACTACAGAAGCTTGTGTTGTAAATAAAAAAGAAAAATCATGTTCTTGTGGAGGACATGAAGGTGGAAATGGAATGCCTGCAGATATGGGATTCTAATTCCGATATAAAAGTTCCTTAGATTAACTAAGGGACTTTTGCTTTTTATAATTAAAATATAAGAGATAAATATAGTTTTAAAATGCGCTAGCGACCAAACGAAGCGAACAAAGTGAGCAAAGTGCGAATTTGAGCAATTGACCTTATAAAAACGGAGTTTTTTATTAAGGTAATTGCGAAGAGTAAATTTTAAAACTATATTTATCTCTTGTATTATTTTATGCTTTAATAAAAAAATCCCTTAGATTAACTAAGGGATTTTTGACTTTAGAAATTAGCAACCGCAGTTTCTATTTCCACCACAACAACAGAATATGATTATTAATAATAGAACAATCCATAAGCAGTCATCACCAAATCCACATCCACAACCTCTATTTTCTGGCATACTAATTCCCCCCTTTGCAAGTAAAGCGTCCGTAGCTTTTTAAGTATTTCCTTGGTATATTATATAGTATGAAAAATAAAAAAAACTGTGATTAAAAAAACACTAAAATGTATATACAAATATAAAACTTTAGTGATATAATACAGACACAAAGTAGGATGTAGATTTTTTTGGAGGAGTATAGATGGGAAATATTGTATTATTAGATGATCTAACAATTAATAAAATTGCTGCTGGTGAAGTTGTGGAAAGGCCGGCTTCCGTAGTAAAAGAGATGGTAGAAAATTCTATAGATGCAGGTGCAACAAAGATAACTGTTGAAATAAAAAATGGTGGTATTTCTTTTATAAGAATTTCTGATAATGGAAAAGGTATTGCAGAAGATGATATGGAAATGGCTTTTGAAAGACATGCTACTAGCAAAATTAGAGTAGCAGAAGATATTACAAAAGTAATGTCTATGGGGTTTAGAGGTGAGGCTTTAGCAAGTGTTGCATCCATTGCAAATGTAGAAATGATTTCAAGAACAAAAGATTCAAGTATAGGTCATAAAATTGTTGTAGAAGGTGGAAAAATATTAGAACAAACTGAAGTTGGAGCACCTGTAGGTACAACAATTACTGTAAAAAAATTATTTTTCAATACTCCAGTAAGATATAAATTTTTGAAAAAAGATTATACAGAATCAGGATATATTGAAGATGCTATTACTAGATTAGCTTTAGTAAATAAAGATATATCTTTTAAACTAATTAATTCAGGAAAAACTGTTATACAAACTACAGGTAATGGCGATGAAAAAGATGTTATATATAGCATTTATGGAAAAGATGTTGCAGAAGCAATAATTAATACAGAATATGAATATGAAGGAATACAAATTTCAGGAGTAGTTGGAAAACCTGAAATTGCTAGATCAAATCGTTCAAATCAATTATATTTTGTTAACGGAAGATTTATAAAAGATAGAACTTTAACTGCAGCAGCAGAGCAGGCTTTTAAAGGTATGATTCCTATTAACAAATATGGATTTTTAGTTTTGAATCTTCAAATGGATCCAGCATTAGTAGATGTTAATGTTCATCCTGCTAAATTAGAAGTTAGATTCGAAGAAGAAAATAAAGTTTTTAAAGCTGTATATTATGCAATAAAAGATGCTTTATCTAAAAAAGAATTAATTGAAAATGTAGCAGAAGACAAACCAGAAGAAGTTGAAACTAAAGAAGAAAAGCAACCTGAGGAAGTATCTGAAGAAGTAGTTGATGAGAAAGAGAAAAATCTTTTAGAATTTAGACAAGGGCTAAAGGAATTAGGTATTGCTGAAGCTTCTACAGCAACAAATACAGCATTATCAGATTTAGAAAAACTAGATAATCAGGAAGAAAGCAAAGAAACTGAAAAAGTTGAAGATGAAGTTGCAGAAGAAATTTCTATTCCATCTGAAGAAAAAGTTCAAGAGATGACAGAAGAACTTATTAAACAAAGAGAGTCAGAAGAAATTTTAAAAGAAGCTATTAAAAATAGTAAATTAGAAAATCCTTTAAACAAAGGAAATGTAGTAAAAGAAGAACCAACAAAATTTAACGATATGTATGCAAAAATTTTTGGAAATAAGTCTGTACAAGCAGTTGATTCTACAGAAGTAGATAAAGAACTTTCAGAAGATGAGAAAAAGATGCTAGAAGAAATTAAAAGTACAGTTAGGCCAGAAAAAAATGTAGCAGAAGCAGAAGTCGTAGAAGCAACAGAAATAGAAAATGAAGATGATAATGATATAGAGAAATATGAAAAAGTAGAAGACGAAAATAAAGAAAATGCCATAGAAGAAATTTTAATAACAAATGAAAATACAGAACAACTAGAAGAATTTAAAAATATGGCAGATAAGAATTACAAATTTATTGGTATTGCTTTTTCAACATATATCATTGTAGAAATTGAAAATGAAATGTATATTATAGATCAACATGCAGCACATGAAAGAATTATGTATGAAAAAGTAAAAGAAAATTATTATAGTGAAGAAGAAAAAGATTCTCAAATGATGTTATTACCAGACATTATAAATCTTTCACACAAGGAAACAGAGATTATAAAAGAAAATCAAGAAATGTTTGAAAAAGCTGGTTTTTCATTTGAAGCTTTTGGAGAAAATACTTTAAAATTAAATGGAGTTCCAAATATTTGTATTGATATGAATACGAAACAATTATTTTTAGAACTTCTTGATGAAATTGATAATTATGGTAAAACAGATAGACAAGAAAAAGAAGAAAGATTTATAGCAACTATTGCATGTAAATCAGCGGTTAAAGCAAAAATGAAACTTACAGAAAGAGAAGTAGATAAATTAATGGAAAGATTACTTGAATTACCAAATCCTTTTACTTGTCCACATGGAAGACCTACAGCTATTAAAATGACAAAATATGATATAGAAAGAAAGTTTGCTAGAAAATAGAAAGGGATTTTTATATGGATAAAGCCAAAGTTATTGTAATTGCTGGTCCTACTGCATCTGGGAAAACGTCTTTATCTATTGAACTTGCTAAAAAGATTAATGGAGAAGTTATTTCAAGTGATTCTATGCAAATATATAAAGATATGACAATAGGAACAGCGAAACCAACTTTAGAGGAGATGGATGGAATTTCTCATCATTTGATTGATTTTGTTTCGCCTGATAGTAGATATTCTGTTGCTGATTTTAAGAAAGATGCTGAAAAAGCTATTGATGACATTGTTTCTAGAGGAAAAGTTCCTATAGTTGTTGGAGGAACTGGATTATATATTGATACTCTAATTTATGGAATTGAATATCCAGAGTTAGATTTAGATGAAGAATATAGAAAAGAGTTAATGCAAAAGGCTGAATCAGAAGAAGGGTTAGCAGAATTATATGAGCAAGCAAAAAAAATAGATCCACAAGCAATAGAAAAGATAAGTTCGAGTGATAAAAAACGAATTACTAGAATTTTAGAAGTGTATAAGGCAACAGGTAAAACTAAAACAGAGCTTGAAAAAATTTCTAGAATTAATGGCGTTAAATATGATTATAGAGTGTTTGCCATAGGAATGGATAGAGAAAAACTTTATGAAAGAATTAATTTGCGTGTTGATATAATGATGAAGCAAGGATTAGTAGATGAAGTCAAAGAATTAGTAAAAAAATATTCTAAATTTCCAACTGCTATGCAAGGTTTAGGGTATAAAGAAGTTGTTGAATTCTTAAATGGTGATATTACTGAGCAAGAAATGATTGATAAAATAAAGCAAGAGAGCAGGAGATATGCCAAAAGACAACTTACTTGGTTCAGAAAAAATAAAGAAATTATCTGGATTAATGGTTTGGAAGATAAACAAAAAAATATTGAGTTAATTATTAATGAAGCAGAACTTTAAAATATAGTGGAAAGGAATGTTTATTGACTTGAGAGAACAAAAGAAAACATCAAAGAAAATATTATTTAGAATAGTATTATTTATACTAGTAGTAATTTTAATTTCTTATTTGATTTATAATACCATTAGATTAATTATGAGACCTGCAGATACATTTGTTGTCGAACAGGGTGTTCTTAGTGTGTCAGAAGTAAAAGATGCTTATGTTATTCGAAATGAAGTGGTTTTACAAGGAAATAATTATAAAAATGGGATGGAAAAAGTTATTGCAGAAGGAAAGAAAGTTGCAAAAGGTGATTCAGTTTTTAGATATTACGTTAATGGAGAAGAAACAATAAAAAATGAAATTGCAGAATTAGATAAGCAAATTCAAGAAGCTCAAAAAAATGAAGAACCAATATCTACAGCTGATATTGAAATATTAAAGCGAAAAATTAGAGAAGCAGAAGAAAAAATATATGACTCAAATAGTAAAGAAGAGATTGAAAAATATAAAAAAGAAATAGAAGATTATACATATAAAATTTCAGTAATAGTTGGGGACAGTAGTCCAGCTGGTTCATATTTAAAGGATTTAATTAATAAGAAAACAGAGTATTTGAATAAACTTACTGATGGTGCAGAAGAAATTATTACTACAGATAGTGGAATTGTGTCATATAGAATAGATAATATGGAACAGCTTTTTACGACAACAGATTTTAATTATTTAACATCATCTTTTTTGACTAATTTAAATTTGAAAACAGGAGAAATAATTGAAAATAGTACTGAAAAAGGAAAAATAATTACAGACTTTTATTGTTATTTGGCTATTGAAATGAATTCAGAATCTGCTATGAATGCTAAAGTTGGCGATAAAGTAAAAATTCAATATGATACTGATTCTATAGTATCTTCTGAAATTGTGCATATAAATGATGGTGAAAAGAGTAAAATTTTAGTATTTAAAGTTGATGATTTACCAGAAAAGATGATAAGTTATAGAAAAATTTCAGTAGAAATAATTTGGTGGGAACATACAGGATTAAAAGTTCCAAATTCAGCTTTAATCGAAGAGAATGGAAAAAAATATGTAGAAAGAAATCGTGCTGGATATAATGCAAAAGTTTTAGTAAAAATTTTAAAGCAAGATGATTCATATGCAATAATAGATAATTATACTACTGATGAATTAAAAGAAATGGGGTATTCATATGATGAAATTGTTAATATGTATAGTATTAAGCAATATGATAAAGTAGTCGTTAATAGCAAATAATGTTACAAAAATATTACAAGAAAATTAAGAATAATTAACAATATTCAAAATTGTATTGACATATTTTTTTAAAAGACGGATACTATATGCAGTAATTAAAATTTAAATGAATAAGTTTGGGAGGAAATTAAATGGCTAATGCAGTTGTAAATAAAATATTAGATTTTTTAGGTGTTGATAATGGAGAAGCTATAGAAGATGAAGAATTATTAGATAATGAATATGCAGATATATATGAAGATGAAGAAGAATTACCAGTTGAAGAAGAAAAAAGAGGATTATTCAATACAAGAAAATCTGGTAAAGTTGCTAATTTAGCACAACAACAAATTAAAATGAAAATAGCAAAACCAACATCTTTTGAACAAGCAGAAGATATTTGTATCTTATTAAGAGAAAGAAATGCTATTGTTGTTAATTTAGAATATGTTAATAAAGATGTTGCTAGAAGAATTTTAGATGTTATTAGTGGAGCTGTTAAAGTTCTAGATGGACATTTTGAAAAAGTTTCTAATTCAATATTTATAGTTGCACCATTTAATTATGATATAGTTAACGATATGACAAGAGAGGAAATAAAAAATAAACTTTCTGTTTCATGGCTAAATAAATAAAATAGGAGGATTACTATGCTTACACCACTAGACATTGAAAATAAGAAATTCCAAAGAAAAATGATGAATGGTTATAATGTTGATGAAGTTGATGACTTTTTAGATGAAATAACTGTTGATTATGAGAAACTATATAAAGAAAATACAGAATTACGTGCAGAAATAGAAAGATCTAAAACAGATATAGATAAATATAAAACAATTGAGCAAACATTACAAAATACATTAGTTATGGCTCAAAAAACTGCTGATGAAATTAAAGATGCAGCTCAAGAAGAAGCAGATAATATAATCAAAAATGCAAGATCAAAAATGCAAGATTCTGTTGATGAATTAGCTAAAGAATCTGAGACAAGAAAAAGAGAATATGCTGAAACAAAGAAACAATTTGATATATATAGAGCAAAAATGGAAGCATTATTAATATCACAATTAGAGTTACTAAAGGATATGAAAGAAGATTAACAAAAGATAAAGAAAAAGGTTGAGTTTTATATTCAACCTTTTTTTAGACTATATAAAAATAACGAAAATGATGCATAATTATAGCGTTAATTCTATATTACAAAAGAATTAAGTGAGTGTTACAAGATTAAGTATTATTTACATTTCTGTAAATCGTATTGACTTCTTGCATATTTAACATAAAATATACGTATATAATTGTCGAGGTTAGGGATACTTATGAGAATTATTAGTGGAAAAGCTCGTGGCACTAAATTGTTTACTTTAGATGGTTTGAATACTAGACCAACTTTAGACAGAGTAAAAGAATCTCTATTTAATATTATGAATTTTAAGTTACAAGATTCAATAGTATTGGATTTATTTGCAGGTTCAGGAGCTCTTGGTCTAGAAGCTATAAGTAGAGGTGCTAAACAGGCAATTTTTTCAGAAAATAATAGAGAAGCTCAAAATATTATTGAAAAAAATATTGATAAGACTAAATTTAAAGAGCAGACTTTGTTAATAAAAAAAGATTATAAAGATGCGTTACTTATTATTGAAGATAAAAAAATTAAATGTGATGTAGTTTTTATAGATCCACCATACAAAACGGATTTAATAAAAAAGTCATTAGAAGAAATTTTAAGTAGAAGCATATTAAATGAAGATGCTATTATAGTTCTTGAAACTGATGAACCAGAACGTATAGAACAAGAAATAGCTGATTTGAATTTCGAAATTATAGATAATAGAAAATATGGGAGAGTTAATTTATTTTTCTTAAAGCAAAATTAGGAAGGATTAGAAATAATTTTAATCTACTATTATCTGGAAAGGACAATAAGAAATGGAGATTTTTACTCTTTTAGAGGCAATTGAAGAGATACTTGGGGAAAGCAAAAAAATGCCTTTTTCAAACAAATATGTTGTAGATAGAGAAGAAATTTTAGATATTGTAAAAGAAATTAGGTTAAAACTTCCTGATGAATTAAAACAAGCTAAGTGGGTGAAGGAAGAAAGAACTAGAATAATTGAGGAAGCTCAAAAAGAAGGAGAAGACATAGTTAAGGAAGCTGAAAATAGAATTATTGCTATGATAGATGAACATGAGATTACTAAAAAAGCTTATGATGAAAAGCAAAAAATTATCGATTCAGCTAATGATATAGCTAAGGAGATGTCTGAAGCTACTAAAGAATATGTTGATAATATTTTGAGTGGTGTAGAAGAAACAATTCTTTTATTAAAAGGAGATATTGAAACAGCTCAGGCTACTATTAATACTGCAGTAAGTACCTTAAAAAATAATAGAAAAGAATTAGAATAAAAAAATACATATAAGATAGAAGTTTTAAAATAATTTCTATCTTATTTTAATGTTATAAGAAATAGGATAGGTATTTATCAATAATATTTTCATTAAACCATCTCGCTTTATTAAGAAAATTTAATAAAAAAATTAATAGAGTCTCTCGAAAATTCTTCGTATCTCTATTAATTTTTTTATAATTTTCTAAACTTGCTCGAATAATTAATTCAAATATTATTTATATGTATAGATACTTTTTTGAGTAATATGATAAAAATATTATAAAAAATGTGTTGTTTTTTGAATGTATTTGTTATAATTATATAGTAAAAAAGTATGCAATATGGGAGGAATAAACTTGGGTAGAAAAAAGAAGAAAAAAAGTACATCATCATCTAATAGATCTGCTGGACTAAGTTTTGAAATGATTATTATGATTATGTTATTAGTTGGAGTTTTATTAGGTGTATTAATATATACAAGTGCAGGACAAATCGGTAGATTTGTTAGTCCGCTTTTCGGAGGATTAGTTGGAATAATAAAATATGTTATACCTGTTGGAATAATTGTAGTTGCACTATCATTAATTAAAGAAGAAAAATCATTTGTTACAACAAAGCTTACACAATTTATTATTTTTGTTTTATGTATAACAACAATAATGCATATAAATCAGTTTTCAAAAATAAATATGGCTTCTAATGTAACATTTGAAGAGGTTGTAAATGAAGCATACAAAATTGGAACAATGAATAAAGGTGGAGGTGCAATTGGAGCAATAGTTGCTACACCAATGATTAATTTAATAGGCGAGCTAGGAACTACTATTTTAACTGTTGCTATTGCTATTATTACACTAATGTACATATTAGGAATAAATCCAGTTCAACTTTTAGTTGATTATATTGAAAATAGTGCAGATAGAAGGGAAGAGAGATTAGAGAGAAGAGAGCAAGAACGAGAAGCTTATAATGCTAGAAGAGAAGAACGTAGAGAAGAAAGAAGAAATAGGCATGTAGCTAATATTGAAGAAGAAAGACCTAGACGTAGAAAAGAGATGCCAAAGCAAGAGCAAGTTGATTTAATGCAAGATGAAATCGTTATAAATAATTTTAATGAACCTGAAGAATTAGCTAGTGAGAAAAAAGGAATGTTTGGATTATTTGGAAAGAAAAAAATGGGTGGAGATATGATTGATGATGTCGAGCCTGAAAAATTTGAGCAACCAGAAAATAATCCAGATGAATTAGAAAATATATTTAAAGAAGAGAAAGAAGAAAAAGAAGAAAAAACAAAAGCAGTGTTACAGCTTGATCATCAAACTCATACTATTGATGATGAAAATTATGAAATGCCACCAGTTAACTTGTTATCACAACCTGGTGGAAAAGTAGCTAAAGGAAGTAAAAAAGCTCTAACTGATACTGCTACAAAATTACAAAAAACTTTACATAGTTTTGGAGTTTCTGCAAAAGTTGAAAATGTTTCTGTAGGTCCAGTTATTACTAGATATGAATTAAAACCTGCTGAAGGTGTTAGAGTAAGTAAAATAGCAAAACTCGCAGATGATATTGCATTAAATTTAGCTGCTGAAAGTATAAGAATTGAAGCTCCAATACCAGGAAAACAAGCAGTTGGAATCGAGATACCAAATAAAGAAAAAGAAACTGTTGCACTAAGAGAAATAATAGATTCAGATGATTTTAACGAATCAAAATCTAAATTATCATTTGCTTTAGGTAAAAGTGTATCAGGTGATAATGTAGTTACTGATATTGCTAAGATGCCACACGTTTTAATTGCTGGTTCTACTGGCTCTGGTAAATCAGTTTGTATAAATACATTAATAACAAGTATTTTATATAAAGCAAAACCTAGTGAAGTAAAACTTATAATGGTTGATCCAAAAGTTGTTGAACTTTCAGTTTACAATGGAATACCTCATTTATTAATACCAGTTGTGACAGATCCTAAAAAGGCTGCTGGTGCTTTAGCTTGGGCAGTTCAAGAAATGGTTAATCGTTATAGTTTATTTGCTCAAAAAAATGTTAGAGATATAAAAGGATATAATGCAGCATTAGAAAAAGAAGGTATTGATGAAACAATGCCTCAAATAGTTATTATTGTAGATGAGCTTGCAGATTTAATGATGGTTTCACCAAAAGATGTTGAAGATGCAATTTGTAGATTAGCACAAATGGCAAGAGCTGCAGGTATGCATTTGGTTATAGCGACGCAAAGACCTTCTGTAGACGTTATTACAGGTATTATCAAAGCAAATATACCATCAAGAATTGCTTTTGCTGTTTCTTCACAAGTTGATTCAAGAACAATCTTAGATTCAATGGGAGCTGAAAAATTATTAGGAAAAGGTGATATGTTATTCTATCCATCTGGAGCTTCAAAAGCTACTAGGGTACAAGGAGCATTTATTTCAGATGGTGATGTTGAGAAAATAGTTGATTTCTTGAAGAAAGATGGAGAGACTGTTTATAATGAAGATATTTTGGAAAAAATAGAAAAAGCTAATACTTCTGACAGAGAGCTTGAAGAAAATTCTGAAGATGATGAAGCAGATCCATTTTTAGCAGAGGCAATAGAAGCTGTTATAGAAATTGGTTCAGCATCAGCTTCATTAATTCAAAGAAGATTTAAAGTTGGATATGCAAGAGCTGGTAGAATTATAGACCAAATGGAAGCAAGAGGCATTATTTCAGGTTATCAAGGAAGTAAGCCAAGAGAAGTATTAATGTCTAAAGAAAGATGGCAAGAATTAAAAATGACACCAAGCAATACTGAAGGAGAATAAAAAATTACAAAAGAAAGAAGGGATTTAGTTATTTTATGAAAAAAGGTTTATTTTCTAAATTTAAAGACTATAATTATATTTTAGATAAGGTTTTAGAAGAAAAACGTTTTTCAGAAGATGCTAAAAACCTTCTTTTAAATATGATTTATAAAATTGAAAATTCGTATAAAGATTATGCACAAATAAAGGGAATTTTTGAAACTAAAACAGATTTTATTGACGGAATTATTGATAATGTTTCAAAGTATTGTAAATATCTATTTTTAGTTGATCCTAAAAAAGAAGAAGTTAAGATGTTAAAAGAACAAAATGTGTTAGCTCTTACTAATGAAAAAGAAAAAAGAATTTATGCGTATCCAACAGAACTTGCAATTTTATATGGTGTAATTGAAATAAAACCAAAATATTTTTATATTGCTAGAAACTATTATTATCTTAAAGAACAATTGCAAGCACTTTTAGTTGAAGGAACAATTTTAAATGATACTGAGGTAATACGTAATTTTAATGGTTGGTCATGGAATTTAGCAGAAGATGCAAATATAAATCATGTTGCGAATATGATTTATCAAGCAATTCGAATATTAATTGATGAAGATTTTCTTAGAGAATGGGAACAAAATACGTCTTCAAAAATTGATTATATTTATGAAATGCGAAAAGAATTACTTGAGTATTATGGTAAAGAATGTAGTAGAGAATTTTATATAGCAATGGCTAGATTAGTGGTTGCAAGTTCGTTAAAAAAGAATAGAAAGAAAGTTAAAGAAGAATATGATAAAGTTGCTTTTGCTTATAATAGCATGAAAAACAAGACGGAATATATATATCGTGTTTCTGAAGAAAAGAAAAAGATTACAGTAGAAATAGAAGCTAAAGATAAACTTTTAAATGATAGTAAAGGTTTGATACAAGAATTTAATAAAAGAAATAGTAATTTGCCAGATGATATGAAAATTTTTAATGTTAGTGCATTAGTAGATATATTACAGTCTGAAAGACAGAAATGTATTAAAAGAATTAAAGAGTTAAATGAACTTGTTAAGCCTTTGAATTATAGTCAGCTTAAAAATGAATTAGCTGAAAAATTAAGTATACTTTCTGTGGTTACTGAAAATAATGATATAAGAAAATATTCTATTGATTTTCAAGAAGCAGCATTAAAATGTTTTTATGAAAATTTGAATAAAATATCTAATAAAGAAGAGTTTATTGATATAATATATAAAATGCGCTATTATAGAAAAATTAGAGTTACTGAAAATGAAAAAATAGAGGACATAACGGTATTATATGATTATGTTAAAAAAATATTAAAAACTTTAGTTACTATAGCATGTAAAGAAAGAACTTTTAATATTTTTTGTAAAGATATAGAGTTTAATTATCAAATTATAGAAAAAGCTTTAAATACTTCAATTGCTAATTATGAAGATATAGATATATCACTTAAAATTGATGGTGAAATGCTTCAAATATATGTTTATGATAATGAAATATTAGATAGACAAGTAGAGATAAAATATCCATTGACTGATAAGGATTTGAGTATAAAGCAAGGAAAAAGAATACCAATGTATGTAATGTAGATACTGAAGAAAAAGAGAGGAAAATTTTATGAATATTACTTTTTTAGGTGCAGCAAAAACAGTTACAGGTTCGAATTTTTTAGTAGAAGCTGCAGGAAAGAAATTTTTAGTTGATTGTGGAATGTATCAAGGAAAAGCAGCACAAGAAATTGAAAATTCTGAAGAATTTTTATTTAATCCTTTAGAAATTGATTTTATGTTATTAACTCATGCTCATATAGATCATTCAGGAAGAATACCTAAGTTATATAATGAAGGATATAGAGCACCAATATATGCACATAGAGCAACAGTAGATTTGTGTAGCATAATGCTTCCAGATAGTGGTCATATTCAAGAAACAGAAGTGGAGTGGAAAAATAGAAAAAGAATTAGAGCTGGATTAGACCCATTACCACCTTTATATACAGCAGAAGAAGCAGCTAAATCAATGGAGGTATTTAAAGCAGTAGAGTATGACAAAATAATTGATGTAGCTGAAAATATTCAAGTTAGATTTAATGATGCAGGTCATATGCTAGGATCTAGTATTATTGAAATTTGGGTTACTGAAAATGGAAAAACTGAAAAAATTGTATTTACAGGGGATCTTGGAAATAATGATATTCCTCTTTTAGATTCACCAACGATGTTAGACAATGCAGACTATGTTGTTATGGAATCTACATATGGGAGTAGGTTGCATTTGAGAAATGATGATAAAGCTAAAATGTTTTTAGATATCGTTTCTGAAACGTTAGATAATGGAGGACGTGTGGTAATTCCTTCATTTGCAGTAGGAAGAACACAAGAGATTTTATATGAAATTGATAAAATAAAAGATGCGCATACAGATGATGAAGAATTTCAAAGAAAATATCAACAATTAATGAAAACACCAGTGTTTGTCGATAGTCCATTAGCAATTTCTGCGACAGAAATATTTAGAAAAAATATTGATTTATTTGAAGATGAAATTCAGGAAAAATTAAAACATGGAGACCATCCATTAGAATTTTCTGGGTTACAATTTACAAAAACAGCAGATGAATCTAAAGCATTAAATGAAACATATTATCCATCAATAATTATTTCAGCTAGTGGAATGTGCGATATTGGTAGAATTAAGCATCATTTAAAACATAATTTATGGAATCCACAAAGTACAATTTTATTTGTTGGTTACCAAGCTCCAGGAACATTAGGAAGAACAATTGTTGAAGGTGCAGACAAAGTTAAAATTTTTGGTGAAGAGATTTCTATAAATGCTAGAATTGAATATATTGAAGGATATTCCGGACATGCAGATCAAGAATGGTTATTGAATTTTATATATTCATTTATAACAAAGCCAAAACATATTTTTTTAGTTCATGGTGAAGAAGAAAGTCAAGAAGTTTTAAAAGGAATGATTGAGAAAAATACGCAAATACCAGTAACTATTCCAGACTTTGGAGAAAAATATGAAGTTTCTGATATTCCAAAACTTCAAGATAGAGTTGAATATTCAAGTAAAGTAGAAGATAGATTCTTAAGATTACAAATACTAGAAAAACTTGATAAAATTACAGATGAAATTGATACTATGACAAAGGTTGTTAAACAAGAAAAATTGATGAAAGAAAATCCTGATGTTGAAATTGAAAAATTAAATGACAAAGTAAAAAAATTAGAAGAACAGATAAAAGGTTTAATTGAAAATTAGGGAGAAAGGTATAGATTAATGGAAACAAAGTATTATAATGATGCGATTATTGGAAATAAGGAGATGACAGTTAGTTTTTCAAAAACTGGAGAACTTTTAAGATTATTTAATCAAGCTCCTGATTATAAGCAATTTTTTGAGTTTTTTCATGTAGGAGTTAAAGTAAATGATTCGGCCAATATATATTTGCATAATGATGTAAATAATATGTATAAACAATATTATTTAGATGGAACTAATGTATTAGTTACTGAAATTGTTAATACATATTTTAATTTAAAAATTACTCAAATTGATTTTGTTTTACTAAAAGAAAATGTTTTAATTAGAAGATATAAATTTGAAAATAAAAATAATATTGATTTAGATTTGAGATTTTCAGCATATTCTAAATTGTTTACAAATATTAATAATGATGCTTGTGGATTTGTAAAAAATGATACTCTTTTACAATATACACACGATTATACAGTTTGCAGTTTTGCTAAAGAAAACATCACTAGTTATCAAATTAATAATAGTAGTGAAAGCTTTATGGGAGGAACGGTTGAAGGAAAAGACTATATAGGCATGTCACCAGATTCTTCTATTGCTTATGATTTGGGAAGTTTGAAGCCAGGTGAAGAAATAGTATTTAATTTATATATTCATGTAAGTAATAATCAAGAAAAGAATCTTCTTAATGATTTAGATGTTGAAATTGAAAGATTTAGAAAAATTGATTTGAAAAAAGAATTAGAAGATACTAAAAAATATTGGAGAAAGTTTTTAAAAGATCATTCTACTATTGATTTTAAGAATGATGATAAGATGAAAAAAATCTATGATAGAACAATATTATTGTTTCCATTGTTAATAAACGATACTACTGGTGGAATTTCTGCTGGTGTAGAAAGTGATGAATATAAAACTAAATGTGGTAGATATTCATATTGTTGGCCAAGAGATGCAGCATTTATTACAGAAGCTTTTGACGAAGTTAATATGACAAAAGAGACAGATAAATTTTATAAAACTTTTTGCAAAATGACTCAAAATAGAGATGGTGGTTGGGAACAAAGATTTTATACTGATGGTAGATTAGCACCTTGTTGGGGATATCAAATAGATGAAACAGCAAGTGTTGTATTTGGAGTTTATAGACACTATGAAAAAACTAAAAATATAAAATTTTTAAAAGACACTGTAAAAATGTGTGAGAATGCAATTGATTTTATAGATGAATATGTTAAAGATATATTAGAAGAAAAATTTCAAATGAAAAAGAGCTATGATTTATGGGAAGAATATGAAGGAATTAGTTTTTATTCTATGTGTGCAATATATGGAGCATATAATGCCATTTTGAAAATCTATAAAGAAGTGAAATCAGAATTTGCGAATAATAGATTAAGAATAGAGTCTATGGAAAAACGTAAATCTGTAGTAGAAAAAAGAATTAGAGCAGTTAAAGAATATATATTAAAAACATTTTATGATGAGTCTAAAAAATCTTTTGTTAGAAATAATGATGATAAAAGAATTGATATTAGTATATTAGGTGGAGTTGTTCCTTTCGAAGTGATTACACCTAAAGAAAAGAAATTTACAACTACAATAGAAAGAATGAATATGATTTTAAGAACATATACTGGTGGATATATTCGTTATGAAGATGATAGATATAATGGAGGGTATAATCCATGGGTTATAGCTACATTATGGATGGCTAATTATTACTTGGAATCAGGTGAAAAGAAGAAGGCTAAAGAATGTTTTGAATTTGTTGTTAAGAGTGCTTCTGAACATGGATTGCTTGGTGAACAAGTTAATAATGAAACAATGCAACCTTCTTGGATTATTGGTCTTACATGGTCTCATGCGATGTTTGTGATAGTTATTAATAAATTAGCTAGTATGGGAATGATATAATTTTAAAATAAAATATATAGTAAAAGAATATATAAAAATTATTTTTCATTTTTATATATTCTTTATTTTATATTAAAGTTTAAAAGTATGTTGACAACAAAACAAAAGTTCGATATACTTCTAGTGTTAAATGAATTTTATCAGGAGGTATAAAATGGCAAAAGCAAAGACTTCTACGATGTTTTTTTGTAATGAATGTGGATATGAATCAGCTAAATGGCTGGGAAAATGTCCTGCTTGTAATGCATGGAATACTTTTGTAGAAGAAAAAGTTGTTAAACAAGGAAGTTCAAAAGTAGTTTCAGCTAAAAAGTCAGATCCAGTTTCATTAAGTTCAATTGAAAATATAAAAATATCAAGAATTAAATCAGGGTTTGATGAATTAGATAGAGTGTTAGGTGGAGGATTTGTTAAAGGATCGCTTACTTTACTTGGTGGCGAACCAGGTATTGGTAAATCAACACTTATTTTACAAATATGTGATAAGATTCAAGTTGAAGGAAAAGTTTTATATGTTTCAGGCGAAGAGTCAGCAGAACAAATAAAGATAAGAGCAGACAGATTAGAAATAAAAAATGATGATGTTATTTTTTTAGGAGAGACTGATATTAATAGTATTGAGGAAACAATTGATGAGTTACAACCAATGTTTGTTATTATTGATTCAATTCAAACAATGTATTCTGATGACATTACTTCGGCTCCAGGTAGTGTGAGTCAAGTAAGAGAAATAACAGCTAGAATAATGAAAATGTGCAAGATGAAATCAATTACGACTGTTATTATTGGGCATGTTACTAAAGATGGAACTATTGCTGGTCCTAGAGTATTAGAACATATGGTAGATACAGTATTATATATAGAAGGTGAAAGATATTTTTCATATAGAGTTTTAAGAGGTGTAAAAAATAGATTTGGTTCTACTAATGAGATTGGTATGTTTGAGATGCAAAATGAAGGAATGGTAGAGATTACTAATCCTTCTAGTGTATTACTTACAGAAAGAGAGGATAATCCAGCAGGTTCTGCAATTGTAGCAAGTTTAGAAGGAACAAGACCTATTTTAATTGAAATTCAAGCATTAACTGCGACTACTGTATTTGGTATGCCTAGAAGAACTGCTAATGGAATTGATTATAATAGAGTTACTTTACTTATTGCTGTTTTAGAAAAAATCGGAGGAATTAATTTAAGTAATCAAGACGTATATATGAATATAGTAGGTGGAATAAAAATAAGTGAACCTGCTTTAGATTTAGGAATTATTTTAGCAGCTGCATCTAGTTATAAAAATATTAGTATTCCAAATGATGTAGCAGTAATTGGTGAAGTTGGTTTAACTGGAGAAATAAGATCAGTTAATATGATAGAAAAGAGAATTAAAGAAGTTGAAAAAATGGGATTTAAAACTTGTATAATTCCAGAAACTAATAAAAAACTATTGAAAGAAAAATTCAAATTAGATATAATAGGCTGCAAGGATATTATAGATGCGATGAAGCATTTAAGACGAAAATGAAAGAGAGGATACTATGAAAAAGTTTGGAAAAATACTATTGATATTAATTGTACTTGCATTAATTCTTGCAATTGCATTTGTTACAGTTAATTTTGCTATGTCAAAAGTAAATAAAAAGGCTAATCCTATTGTAAAAATTGAATTTGAAGGTTATGGAACTGTAGAAATAGAATTATATCCTAACATGGCACCTAATACTGTAAAGAATTTTATTAGATTAGCTCAAAGAGGATATTATGATGGAAAAACTATTACTGATATCGAAGATGGATTAATCAGAGGAGGCTTAGTAACAAATACTAATGAAGCTGGAGAAACTTATACAGAAGGTGCTAAACTAAGTAATATAAAAGACTTAGCAGAAGGGGAAACAGATAAAGCTTATTCAATAGAAGGCGAATTTGTACAAAATGGATTTAATGATAATACATTATCACATTCAAGAGGAGTTATTTCTATGTATAGATCATCATATGGACAATATCAACAAGAATTTGCAATGGTTCAAATGATGGGATATACAGATTATGCAGATACTTTATATAATGAATTATATAATTCTCAAAGTTCAGGTTTCTTTATTTTAACAGAAGATAATACTGGATTTGATGGAACATTTACAGCATTTGGTAAGGTAACTGATAAGGGGATGGAAGTTATAGATGCTATTTCTAAAGTAGAATTACAAAAAACTACTGGAGAAAATGGAGTAGAAGAGACTTCAACAAAACCAGTTACAGCACCTGTAATAAAGAAAGTTACTGTTGATACTCATGGTGTTGATTATGGAATGCCAGAGTATTCAGATGCATTTGATTTTGATGCAGTATTTGATATGTTTATGTCTAATTATATGTCAGCATCAGGAATGAATACATCTAATTAGTTAAAGAAGGAGTACCAGTTATGTATAAATCTGAAAAAGGTATTACTTTTATGGTTTTAGTAATAACTATTATTGTATTAGTTATAATAGGAACTACTGCAGCTGGTGCTGCAATTTCAAGTTATAAAAATGCAAAAGTTAAATTATATATGAAAGAGATGGATCTTATTAAAGAAAAGGTATTACTTTATGAAGAAAAAAATAAGGTTAATTCTGAAGAACCATTGGTTAATATAGGACGTCCAGTTCAAGATGATGATAAAGCTGTTTCAGTTATGGAAAAATTAGAAGCGGAAAATAAATTAATAAATATTTCTTCAGAGGGAGATAAATATAAAAATTATAGATATTTAGCTAATGCAGATGTTATATCAGTGTTAAATGTTAAAGATTTAAAAGAAAGTAGAGATATAATAGTAGATATAGTTTCTAAAAGAGTGTATTCAATAGCACCCGTAGAATTCGAAAAACAATTATACTATTCAGCTGATGACATTAGAGATTAAAAAGATGATATAAAAAGAGAACTACAATTTGTAGTTCTTTTCTTTTTAGTCGGTAATAATTTTATAAAAATAAGAAAAAATACTGAAATATTAAGATTTTACTTGACAAATTAGAAAAAAAGATGTAAAGTATATTAGCATTACAAAAAAGAGGTGATTGTTTTGGACCAAAATATTAGAATAAGTATACTTTGCCAAATATATGGTAAGTTATTAACTGAAAAACAATATCAAGTTCTTAATGATTACTATAACAACGATTTATCTCTTTCAGAAATTGCTGAAAACTTACAAATTACTAGACAGGCTGTTAGAGATAATATAAAAAAGGGGGAAAATAAACTTTTCGAGTACGAAGAGAAATTGAATGTTATGAAAAAGACGATGGAGCAAGAAGAAAAAATTGCAATAATTTTATCTGAGATAAATAAGATTCAAAATAATTCTTCAGATAAAGAAGTTGGAAAGATACTTGAACATATACGTAAAGAACTAAATTGTTTGGTTTAATTTTTAAAATAATCATCATCTTGCTGTGTTAAATTAAAATTTTAAAATCCTCATGTACAGATGTACATTCCGGTTTTCAAATTTCAATTTGCCTTGCAATATAATAATTCTTTTAAAAATTTTATGATACTAGAAGAAAAATAGGAGGATAATATGGCTTTTGAAGGACTATCATCAAGACTACAAGAAATAACTAGAAAATTAAAAGGAAAAGCTAGAATTACTGAAAGTGATTTGAAAGAAGTTTTACGTGAAGTAAAATTTGCTTTATTAGAAGCTGATGTTAACTTTAAAATTGTTAAAGATTTTATTAAAGTAATTGAAGAAAAGGCTGTAGGTCAAGATGTATTAAAGTCATTAACTCCAGGTCAACAAGTTGTAAAAATAGTTAAAGATGAATTAGTACAATTATTAGGTGGTGAAGACAGTAAAATTAATTTTGTACCAAATCCTCCAACTATAATAATGCTTGTTGGTCTTCAAGGTTCAGGTAAAACAACAACTGCTGGAAAACTAGCAAACTTAATTCGTAAACAAGGAAAAAATCCTTTATTAGTTGCATGTGATGTTTATAGACCAGCTGCTATTAAACAATTGCAAGTAGTTGGAAAACAATTAAATGTTCCAGTATATGCTAATGAACAAACTAAAGATGTTGTAGCAATTGCAAAACAAGCTATGAATGTAGCAATATCAAAACTTAATGATGTTATTATTTTAGATACTGCAGGTAGACTTCATATAGATGAAGAATTAATGCAAGAACTAAAAAATGTAAAACAAGGTGTAAAACCACATGAAATATTATTAGTAGTTGACTCAATGACAGGTCAAGATGCTGTTAATGTAGCTGAAAGTTTTAATAGTAATTTAGGAATTGATGGGGTTATACTTACTAAATTAGATGGTGATACAAGAGGTGGTGCTGCACTTTCAGTAAAAAAAGTAACAGGAAAACCTATAAAATTTGCTGCAACTGGTGAAAAACTTAGTGATATTGAAGAATTTCATCCAGAAAGAATGGCTTCAAGAATTTTAGGAATGGGTGATATACTTTCTGTTATAGAAAAAGCAGAAGAAGCATTTGACGAAGAAGAAGCCTTGAAAATGGAGCAAAAAATCAAAAAGCAAAAATTTGATTTGGAAGATTATTTAGCTCAAATGAAGCAAATGAAAAAAATGGGATCTTTTTCTTCAATACTAAAAATGATACCAGGAATGGGAAATCTTAAAAATATTAAAATTGATGATAAAGAATTTGATAAGATTGAAGCAATTATATATTCAATGACATTACAAGAAAGAAGAAACCCTAAAATTTTAAATGGTAGCAGAAGACTAAGAATTGCTAAAGGTAGTGGAACAACAGTACAAGATATTAATAAATTTATGAATTCTTTTGAAATGACTCAACAAATGATGAAAAAAATAACAAATAATAAAGGCGCAATGAAAAAAATGATGAGAGGCATTGATGAAGGAAATTTAGATATTGGTGATATAACCAAAAACTTAAAATAGTTATTAAATTTTTAAATTTATATAAATTAAGATTTTTTAGGAGGTGAAAGTTTTATGGTAAAAATAAGATTACAAAGAGAAGGAAAGAAAAAAGCACCTTTCTATCATATAGTTGTTGCTGATTCAAGAAGAGCTAGAGATGGAAGAATAATTGAAAAAATAGGTACTTATGATCCTATGACAAATCCTTCAACAGTTGTATTAGATAAGGAATTAGTTGAAAAATGGATTAAAAATGGTGCAAAACCTACTGATACAGTTAAAAGACTTATAGAAGAAGCAAAATAATTAGGAGGTTTAGAAGATGCAAGAAATTATTGAATGCATAATTAAAAACCTTGTTGAGGATAAAGCTTCTGTATCTGTTAAAGAGGTTACTGAAAATTCAGAATTAAAATATGAAATTAAAGTAAATGAAAAAGATATGGGAAGAGTTATCGGAAAAAAAGGAAAAATTGCACAATCAATTAGAACAGTAATGAAAGCTATTGCTGCAAAAGAAAATAAAAAAGTGAAGCTTGAATTTATTGATTAAGGAAAAGATATGCAAGAATATTTTGAAATTGGTCAAATAGTTAATACATCTGGATTAAAAGGATTAGTAAAAGTTAACCTTTTTATGGATGACATTACTAAAATAGAAGATTTTAAAAAAGTATTAGTTGAAAAGAACAAAAAACTTATAGAATATGAAATTGAGGAAGTTAAGTATTATAAAAATCAGGCTTTGATTAAATTTAAAGGAATTGATGATATTGATAAAGCAGAGACTTTAAGAAATTGTTATATAAAGATTCATCGTAATGATGAAGAAGAACTTCCAGAAGATACATATTATATAGTTGATTTAATAGGTCTTGATGTTTTTTCAGATGAAAATGAAAAGCTTGGAAAATTAAAAGATGTTTTTTCTGTTCCATCAGGAAACCATGATATATATGTTGTGGAAACTGGGGAAAAAGATTTACTATTACCAGCAATTGGTGAAGTAATAAAGCATATAGATATTCCAAACAATAAAATAATAGTTCATCTAATAGAAGGTTTAAGATAGGAGGCATTATATGAAATTTGATGTTTTAACATTATTTCCAGAAATGTTTGAACCTATTAAACAGAGTATTATAAAAAGAGCTGTTGAAAAAGATTTAATAAATATTAACTTAGTTAATATTAGAGATTTTTCAGAAGATAAGCATAATAAAGTAGATGATACTCCATATGGCGGAGGAGCAGGAATGCTTATGAAACCAGATGTTGTAGATAGAGCTTATAATTCTGTAAAAACAGAAAATGCAAAAGTTATTTATTTGACGCCTCAAGGAAAAACTTTGGATCAAAAAATTGTTAAAGAATTATCTAATCAAAAACATTTAATATTGCTTTGTGGTCATTATGAAGGTATTGACCAGAGAGTAATAGATAAAATTGTTGATGAAGAAATTTCAATTGGAGATTATGTTTTAACTGGTGGAGAAATTCCAGCGATGGTATTAATTGATAGTATATCAAGATATGTTGATGGAGTTTTATCAAATGAATCAACTGATGAGGAATCATTTTCAAATGGATTACTTGAGTATCCACAATATACAAGACCAGAAATTTTTAATGAAGTTAAGGTGCCAGAGGTTTTAATTTCTGGACATCACGAAAATATTCGCAAATGGCGAAGAGAAAAATCTTTAGAAAATACATTAAAAAAAAGACCAGAATTGTTAGAAAATGTAGTGCTAACGAAAAATGAAAAAGACTACATAGAAAATTTAAAGAAGGAGGTCCACGAGTAATGGATATTATTAAATCAATAGAACATGAACAACTAAAGAATAAAATTCCTGATTTACGTATTGGTGATACTGTTAAAGTACATGCAAGAGTAAAAGAAGGTAATAGAGAAAGAATCCAAGTATTTGAAGGGATTATAATTAAAAAACAAGGTGGAGGAGTTAACGAAACATTTACTGTAAGAAGAATTTCTTATGGTGTAGGTGTTGAAAAAACATTCTTAGTTCATTCACCAAACGTAGAAAAAGTAGAAGTAACTAGAGTTGGTAAAGCTAGAAGAGCTAAATTATACTACTTAAGAGATAGAGTAGGTAAAGCTGCTAAGACTAAAGAAAAAATAGGAGCTAGAATTGAAACTAAAGAAATCGTAGTTAAAGAAGAAGTAGTTCCAGGAGAATCTGATGTAGTTGAAGAAGTTACAGAAGTAGTTCCAGAAACTGTAGAAGTTCCGGTAGAAGAAGTTAAAGTAGAAGAAAAAGTTGAAGATAAAAAAGAAGAAGTTAAAGAAGAAGTTAAAGAAGAAGCTAAAGTAGAAGAAACTGAAAAAGAAGATAAAGAATAATTAATAAGAAGTTCTAATACAAATTGTATTGGAACTTCTTATTTTATAGAATTATATTAACTTTACATAATGTAGATAATATGCTAAAATATTAGATGTAGCACGATGACAAAGCACACAAAGGAGGTTATGAATATGTTCATAGCTAGTAATTTTTCAATTGAGTATCTTGAAAACAAGCGGATCAAGGGCTGGACTGTTATTGCACGATATGAGGAAAAAATCGTTGGTGCGATAGATATGTCAATGGATACAGAAGTATATAAAAATATCTGTGTTTGCAGCTATATGATCGGAGCTTATCCAGAAGTAGAGAGAGAGGATATATTTAAGCATTTTTTCCATCTGCTCTGTGAAGAAGAGCCACTGCCAGTATATTTCAAGGCGGACCAGTTGAGCGACAATGATAGAAAGTGGTTGCTTGATTTGGGTGCAGAAGAAATGGTCGATGAAAAGCATGAGACGATGTGGTTTAAGGAAGATCCTGTTGTTCTCAAGCTGGATGTGACCATAGACTAAGCATATACAAAGATTGAATAATGTGTGGGGGTGGAGCCAGATAGTTCGGTTCTACCCTTTGTCTATTTTGTGAAAATATGTTATAGTATAAAAAAATATACTGGAGGATATATGATAAAAGTTTTGTTTGTGTGTTTAGGTAATATTTGTAGATCTCCAATGGCTGAGTTTGTTCTAAAAAATATGGTAAAAGAACAAGGAATGGAAGATAGATTTTACATAGAATCTGCTGCAACTAGTAGTGAAGAAGTAGGAAGCCCAGTACACTATGGAACAAGAAAGAAGCTTCAAGAAGTTGGAATTAGTGTAGATGGTAAATATGCTAGAAAATTAATCAAAGAAGATTATGAAAAATTTGATTATATTTTAGGGATGGAAGATTATAATATAACTAATATATTAAGAATTGTTGGAGAGGATAGAGAAAATAAAGTTTTTAGATTATTAGATTTTTCGAATAATCCAAGAGATATTGCTGATCCATGGTATACACATAACTTTGACAAAACATATGAAGATATCTGTGAGGGATGTAAAGCCTTTTTAAATAGAATTACAAGATAAGATAGTGTAATTTCATTACTTATACAAAAAGAAAGATTATAGACGAATATTTTAGCTTGTAAATATTATCATTTTATATTAATATAAGTGTATTGTGAAAGGAAGAAAAATGAGAATAGGGATAGATATAGATGATGTCATTACAGATACTTCATCTTCAATTAGAAAATATATAGATAAATCTAATAATAAAGGTCATATTTATAATCATATTGAAGAAGTAATGAGAGGAGAAATGCCTACTCAAGAAATTAAAAATTTTTATAAAGATAATAGCATTAATATTTTTAGAGATGCGATAGTAAAAAAGGATGCAAGTGGTGTTATTAAAAATTTAATGGATGAGGGAAACGAAGTATTTATAATAACTTCAAGAGGAGAAGTAAAGTTTAGTGGTTCTGAACAATTAACATTAGATTATTTAAAAGCTCATAATATAAATTATACTAAGATCATATTTAATTGTTTTGAAAAGGCAAATATATGTAAAGAAAATAGTATAGATTTAATGGTAGATGATTCTGTAAAATTTTGCGTAGATATTGTTAATAACAATATGAAAAGTATACTATTTACATCAGTCGTAAATAAAAATGAAATTGTGGAAGTTCCTAGAGTTAGTAGTTGGTTGGAATTGCAAAAAGAATTAGAGAATATTACTAAATAGGGTGAGAGGAAAATAAGAATGGAATACTTAGATTTAGTAAATAAAGTTGGAGAAAAAACTGGTGAAGTAAAAGACAGAAAGGAAATACATAGTAAAGGATATTGGCATAGAGGTTTTCATATATGGGTAATAAATTCTAATCAAGAGCTATTACTTCAAAGAAGAAGTGAAAATAAAGATGTGTATCCAAATAAGTTGTATGCATCTGTGGCAGGTCATATGACAAGTGGTGAGAAAGAAATCGAAGGAATTGTAAGAGAATGTTCAGAAGAAATCAATTATACTGTTAATAAAGAAGATTTAGAATACTTATTTACTTTTTCACAAGAAGTGGTTGAAAATCAAGGAAAATTTTTAGATAATATGTTTTATGATGTGTATTTACTTGAGAAGGATATAGATATAAGTACTTTAAAATTACAAAAAGAGGAAGTAAAAGATATACAATATATTGATTTTAGAGAATATGAAAAAATGGTTAATAATCATCACAAAGACATTGTAAATCATCCAGAAGAATGGGAAAAATTATTTAGAATATTGCATAAAAAGTATGATAGACAATAATCCACCAATTGACAAGTTTACATAATTTTATTATAATGTATGTGTATTGCGGGTATAGTTTAGTGGTAGAATGCCATGCTTCCGACCTGGTCGCGCGAGTTCGATTCTCGCTACCCGCTCCAAATTATAATAAGGGGCTGTAGAATGAAGTTATTAGGTGGATTATTTGGTACTAAAGATAAAAAAAATCAAGGAAATATTGATGATATATATGAGAATTTAGGAATTGTTAGACCATTTACAGCTTTAGACAATGGGCAAATGAGAAGCTTTATAGGAGATCTTTCTGAGCATAAAAGATTAACTAGAACTGAAAGAAAAGCTTTTGAAGTATTATGGTATACTATATGTCCTGATATTGATGGATTTGGAAATAATATATGGAATTTAAAAGAAGGAAAATTTGAAATATTTGATGAAGAGGGAATAAAGGCGCAGTATGAAAAAGAATCTTCTGTAGACATAGATGAGGATTTTGATGAAGGAAGAGTAAATTTTACCTTTAGATCAGCTGAAGGAGATATGGTTGTTCATCAACATGAAAGAAATAAAAAGATTTTTTTAGTATATTTATCAGAAAAAATTTCAGAGAGGTTGTTTGATATATTTAGAGAAGTAGAAACTAAAACTTTAGATTTAAAACCAGAAAGAGGAATAGATAGATATAAAGTGAAGCTAACTGGTGCACCTATTGCTATTAACCAATCTGGAAGTACAGTAAAGAGTATAGATAAAAAAGGAGATGAACCAAGATAATATGGAAGATTGTTTATTTTGTAAATGGATAAATGAAAAAGAAAAAATTATAATTGAAAATGATTTAGTATTTGCAAGACCTGATGAATTTGCAGTTAGCCCTGGACATACATTGTTTATGACTAAAAGACATGTTAAAGACTTTTTTGAAACAACTGATGAAGAAAGAAATGCAATATTTGAATTGGTGGACAAAGTTAAAGAAATGTTAGATGAAAAATACAGTCCAACAGGATATAATATAGGTATGAATTGTGGAGTATCAGCGGGACAAAGTGTTATGCATATTCATGTACATTTAATTCCAAGATATGATGGAGATGTTGAGAATCCTAGAGGAGGAGTAAGAGGAGTAATTCCTAAAAAGCAAAATTATTAATAATGAGAAGAGTCGCAAGGCTCTTTTTTTATGCAAATAAAATCACGATTTATGTCGAATTAGGTTATATTATAGTAGGAGGTGGTTATTATTAAAGAAATTTTTCAAGGATTAGTTGTTTCAATAATTTTTATTTTTTTTGTTCTTACTACTATAATAATTTTAAATTACGAAAAAATTTTTGTTAAATACAATATTGATAAATTGCCTTCTGCAGCTATGGAAAATACTTTCAAAATAAGATATAATAAATGCAAATATTTTATGGAGGAAAGTAATGGATTATAGAAAATTTGAAAATAAGATTATAGTAAGAATTGATAAAGGCGAAGAAATTCTAGAAAAGATAAAAGAAATTGCATTAAAAGAAAATATAAAGTTGGCTTCTGTTTTTGCATTAGGAGCTACAAATGATTTTACTGTAGGTGTATTTAAAGTTGATGAAAAGAAATATTATTCTAATAATTTTGTAGGAAATTTTGAAATAGTTTCTTTAACTGGAACAATAAATACAATGAATGGAGAATTTTATACACATATTCATATGAGTGCTGGAAACGATAAAGGAGAAGTTTTTGGTGGACATTTAAATAGAGCAAGGGTTAGTGCAACTTGTGAAATGGTTATTGATATTATAAATGGAAGTATAGATAGAAAACTTGATGAAGATATAGGATTAAATTTATTTGAGTTCTAAAAAAAACTTGTTACTGAAAATGTAACAAGTTTTTTTGGAGCAGGTAGTGGGAATCGAACCCACGTCATCAGCTTGGAAGGCTGAGGTTCTACCATTGAACTACACCTGCATGCCCCTGACAAGTATAGATTATAATTTATGATTAAATATTTGTCAATAGCAAATTTAAAATTTTTAAATTAATTTTGGTAAAAATACTTGAGCAAGGCTTAAGAATATAAAGAATCCTAATACATCTGTAGCAGTTGTTAAAAATATAGATGAAGCTAAAGCAGGATCTAATTTTAATTTTGCTAATATTAGAGGAACTAAAATTCCACATATTCCTGATATTACTAAATTTCCTATCATTGATAAGAAAATAATTACACCTAAATAGCAGTTTCCATATATAAGGGTTACTATTATACCAGTTAAAATACCTATGATGGCACCGTTAAATAGTCCTAAAATTATTTCTTTTATAACAAGTCTTAAGCTATCTTTTAATTCAACTTTTCCCATAGCAATATTTCTAATGATTATTGAAACTGTTTGTGTTCCTGCATTTCCACCCATACCAGTTACAATTGACATTATTGCAGATAGTGCAACAACTTGAGCAATTGTTCCTTCGAATATTTTTACAGTAAGTGATGCTAAAAAAGCAGTAACAAGATTTACTATAAGCCAAGGAAGTCTCATTTTTATTGATTCAAATACTGTACTATCAATATTTTCTTCTTTATCAACACCAGCCATTCTTAAAACGTCTTCAGTTTGTTCTTCTTGAATGACGTCAATGATATCATCGATAGTAATAATTCCTAGTAAAACATTTTTTTTGTTTATTACAGGTATAACATTTAAGTCATATTTTGAAGCAAGTAGTGCAACTTCTTCTTGATCTGTTTCTGGTTCAACTGAAATGAAGTTTGTATTTGTTATTTCTTCTAATTTTGTTGAATCAGGTGAGATTAGTATATCTCTTAGGTTTGCTATACCTATGATTTTTTTATTATCATTAACGAAGATTGTTTCAATTACTTCTGATTTAGAAACAATTTCTTTTAATTTTAGTAAAGCTTGTGATACAGTTAAATCTTTTTTTAGAGCAATATACTCTGTAGTCATAATTCCACCAGCTGTATCATCTTCATACCCTAATAATTCTGTAATAACTTTTTTATCTTTTCCATCTTTCATTAGGTTAATAAGTTCTTTAGATTTTCCAATGTTTATTAAACCTAATATATCTACAATATCATCTTTTGACATGTAGCTGAATACATTAATAATTCTGTGATTTCTAAGTAAATCAAGTATTCTTATTTGTGTTTTTTCTTCTGATTCTTCTAAGATATTAGCTAATTCTTTGTCACTTAATTTTGCGCAGATTTCAGCTATATCATTGTCTTCTAAATCAGATAATTGTAAGGCTAGATCAACTGATGTTATTTCATCTAACTTACTTAATAGTGTGTTTATTGTGATTTCTTCTTCTTTTAACATTTTATTTTCTCCTTTCTTATTTTTGAAGAAAATAAATAGTCGAAATTAAAGAATTATGGAATAAAAAAAGCTCAAATAATGAGCGATCTTTTTATTAATCCTCATTTCAATCATATTTATTTTCTTATGATTCGATTGTGAATCTTCGCTCATTAAATCACCTCTTTTTCTTTAAACTCCTTTTTTATTATATCATAAACCTATAAAAAGTTAAAGTAAAATCAAGAAATTCGTTTATTTTTTATGAATTTTGAAGTATAATGTTAATAATTTAGAATTTAAGAACTAAATTGAACTTATTTAGCTATTAAATTATTATAAAAAGGAAATTTTATTATGAATAAAAAATATATTGCTATTATTAGTATATGTTTTATGCTTTCAATCATTTCTGGAATAATTGCAAAAGATTTACTTATTGGAGGAACAATTTTATTTTCTGGTCTTTTGTGTGCATATTTTGCAAGTGAGGGGAAGAGAGTTAATTATATATTTGGTTTAATAAATTACATTTTAATGGGATATGTTTCTCTAAAAAATAATTTATATGGAATTTTTTTATTTTATATATTTATTTTTGCACCACTGCAAATTCATGGTTTTAGTACATGGAAAAAGAATTTGAATAAAGATAATAATGTTAATGTAAGAGAGTTTAATTTGAAAAATTCAATTATAATAACCATTTCTTGTATTATTGGTAGTTTTTTATTAGCGTTTTTATTAAATTTAATTCCAAATCAACGATTAGCTTTAATGGATGCAGCATCTAATTGTATTAATTTGTGTGGAGTAGTGTTAATGATACTACGTTTTAAAGAGGCTTGGTGGTTGTGGTTCATAAATAATATTATTGATTTAAGTATTTGGATTATCACTACATTAAATAATGGTACAGGTTCTGTAATGATGCTTTTGGTATCTATCGGATATTTACTTATAAATGTTTATGGAATGATAAAATGGCATATTAATGCAAGAAAAAATAAAGTATAGGAGGAATAATATGAAATTGGTATCGGTGAATCCTTATAATGATGAAATCATAGGTGAGTGTGAGGAAAATACTAAAGAAGAGATTTTAGAGAAAGTAAAACTTGCAAAGCAAAATAAGAAATTATGGGAAAATTTAAATGTAGAAGAAAGAATAGATATTTTAAAAGAATTATATGAAGCTTTTAAAAACAATAGTGAAGAGATGGCAAAATTAATTTCTATGGAAATGGGAAAGCCTATTGTTCAATCAGAAGCGGAAATAACTGCAACTTTTAAAAACATTGAGTGGAACTTAGAAAATGCTAAAAAGTATATTGCTGATGAAATAACTTTTGAAGATGAAAAGCAAATACAAAAGGTTTTGTATAAGCCTAGAGGAATTGTTTTAGCAATTTCACCATTTAATTATCCTATTTCTTTATGTGTGGCAATTGCAGTACAAAATTTAATTGTTGGAAATGTGGTAATAAGTAAGCCTGATCCTAAGTTACCATTATTATTTAAGCTAGTAGAAAAAATAATAAATGATTCTAAATTGCCTAAAGGTGTATGGCAAATTGTTTTTGCAGATAGAGAAACGTCTAGTTTTTTAGCAGATCAAGATATTGATATGATTTGTTTTACAGGAAATACGAAAACAGGTGAATATTTGTATAGTGTAGCTGCTAAGAAAATGATTCCTGCTTTGATGGAACTTGGAGGTTCAGCTCCTGGAATTGTATGCGAAGATGCTGATATTGATGATGTTATTTCTGGAATATTTAAAAAGAAATTTTCTAATAGTGGACAATTATGTCATGCTTTAAAAAGACTAATTGTTCACGAAAGTGTTTTTGATGAAGTTGTAGAGAAATTAAAAGTTATTGCTGAATCACAAGTTTTAGGAAATCCGCTTGAAAGAGAAATAACTATGGGACCAATTGTAAGTAAAAATCAATTAGAGAAACTAGTTGAACAATTTAATGATGCAAAAGAGAAAGGTGCTTGTATCGTATGTGGTGGAGAAAAATTTGGAGAAAAAGGAAACTTTTTTAAACCAACAATTTTAACTGATATAAATAGAGATATGAAAGTTTGGAAAGAAGAAGTATTTGGTCCAATATTACCAGTTGTTAGTTTTAAAACTTTAGACGAAGCTATAGAACTTGCTAATGATACTATTTATGGATTAGGAGGATATATTTTTACTAAAAATAAAAATACTTTTGAGAAAATAAGTAATGAATTAGAAACAGCTATGGTATCTTGCAATAATCTTGCGTATTCAGCACCATATAATCCTTTTGGTGGAGTTAAAAAATCAGGTTTAGGTCGTACAAGAGGAAAATGGGGATTACAAGAATTATGTAATATAAAAATATTTGTATATGAAAAATAAGATAGCGAAGAGCACAGTATTTTGAAATACTGTGCTCTTGCTTGCCTAAAAGTTTAGGCGTGGTAATTAGTCGGTAAGGTGCACGGATCCACGATAGACAGAGAAACCTAACCGGAAAAAGAACTCTGCCAGCTCATCATAGGTATAATCTGTTCTGCCTTTGATGGCCATGAAGATGGCGACTGAGTGGCTATCATTTACCAGCTCGTGTTCTTCATCCTTCATGCACAGGTAAACCCGGTTTTTCGCCAGATGAATCCAGGCTTCCCACTGTTCACCGTCATGGTCATGCATCAGGATAGCGGTGCACGGGTCAAGGTGGAGCCACTGTACTTCGTTCTGATCTCCGATGACCATCTTGTCTACGTCTCCGCGTGTGTACTCTTTGGGAATTTTTTCAATTTTCAGCATATGCTACCTCCTAATATTGTGTGAAAAACTTTTGCTACATCTATTATTATACCATAAAAACCTTATAAAATCAACGATTGTAGGCAGTATAGATAGGTATAGCTAATTTTTAAAAAATATAGTATAATGATGAAAATTAAATTTGAGGAGAATTTTATGAAAGAAAACTACTTACTAGTTCATGGAAGTTTTGGAAGCCCTTTTAGTAATTGGATTCCATATTTAAGAAATGAAATTGAGAAAAAAGATTTAACCGTATATACACCGGATTTTCCAACAGGTGTAGGATTTCAAAATTATGATGCATGGGCTAAAATTTTAAAAGTATATGTTGATAGTAATATTATAAATGAAAATACAGTTATATTTGCTCATTCAATAGCACCAGTTTTTGTTTGCAAATTTCTAGCTTTAAATAAAATTAAAGTTAAGAGATTAGTTTTAGTTTGTGGATTTAATAACTATTTTGGTATAAATGATGAATATGATACTGTTAATGGAAGTATGTATTTTGAAAATTTAGAAGAAGTTAAAAATTATTGTGAGGATATTGTTTGTATGTATTCAGATAATGATCCTTATGTTAAATATGAAGCAGAAAAAGAATTTGCAGATAGTATAACTGAAAATCAAATTGTATTTCCAAATGGTGGACATTTGAATTCAGAAAGTGGATATACTGAATTTAAAGAGTTATTAAAATATATAAAAATTTAGGAGAAAAAATGAAAATAACTGTTGAAATGGCTTGCTCAATTAATGGATTAATTGCAACAAAAGATGGAAATGAAGATTTTTTATCAAATAGAAATTATCAAATTATGTTAGATTTTTTAAAAGAATATGATTGTTTAGTTTGGGGAAATACGACATTTAAAAATGTTATTTCTTGGGGAGAAAATTATATTAATGATTTAAAAGATGTTACTGTAATTATATTTTCAAAAGAAAAGCAAGTTTCAAATTATGATAATGTTATTTATTGTAATTCGCTTGAGAATTTTTTAGAGATTTGTAAGCAAAAAAATATTGAGAATGTTTTTGTTTCTGGTGGTGCTCATATAAATACATTATTTTTAGAAAATAATATGGTTGATGAGATTATTGTTAATTATAATCCATATGTTTTAACTAGGGGTATTAATTTATTTGAAGGCAATGATGTTGAAAAGAGCTTAGTTTTAGATAAGGTAGTTCATGAGAAAGAAGATATTGTTCAAATTTGGTACAAAATAAAAAAATAGAATAGGAGAAAAGTATGAAAGTAATAACTGTATGTGGAAGTTTAAAATTTAAAGATGAAATGATGAAAATAACTGAAGAAATGGAATTACAAGGAAATTGTATGATAAGTGTTATTTATCCTACAAATGAAGATAAAGATTATTATACAGATGAACAAGCTGATATACTTGATAAAATGCATAAAGAAAAAATAAGAATGTCAGATGCAATTTTAGTAGTAAATGTTGGTGGATATATAGGAAATAGTACACGTAGTGAAATCGAGTTTGCAAAATCATTAAATAAAGAAATAATTTATTATACAGATTTAGTGTAGTAAAAATTAATTGAACTAGTTGTAAATTTAAGTTTGTAATATTATAATGGAAGTAATTATTTTAAAAGGAGTAATAAAATATGGAAGAAAACAATAAAGAAGAGAAAAAAAGCGTAAAAATAAGATTAACAGGTGTATTTTGCATATTATTAATCATAATAATTATAGCTTTAGTTTGCTATATGTATGTTGAAAAAACAAATTATGATGAAGAAATTAAAAGTTTAGAAGCTAACAATGTGAAAATGCAAAGTACAATAAATGATTTACAAGGAAAACTTGTTTTAATTGATGAAGAAAAAGATAAAAATTCAAATTCTGTATCAACTAATAATATAACAAATACAGTTGATAATACTGATGAAGATGATTTAGACTCAGATGAACAAGTAGATGAAATAGCTAAAGAGTTATTTGAAAGTGGAAGTACAAAAATAAGAGAGACTGTATATTCATCTTATGATCAATATGAATTAATAATACCTTCTGATGAACTAGTTGTAAAAGGAAAAGTCTATGAAAAAAGAGATGCATTATATTCAGATATAGAAGATGAATATTCTAAAATTTTTACAGATGGAGCTTTAGATAAAGTTTTAAAAGAAAGATTTGCTGAATCAGATGGAAATTTATATATTATATCAGGTAGTGATGAAGAATGGAATATTTCTAATGTAGAAGTAGAAAAAACTTCAGAAAATGATGGAGAGATAGAATATAAAGTAACATATAATGATGTAGAAAGTGATGGAACTGTTTCAGAAAAAATAACATGTACTATGAAAATAAAATTAGTAGATGGTGAGTATAGAATATTTGAAACAGATTATTGTGAATTAATGTAATAAATAGAATATCAATCATAAAAAACATATTGCGGTGCAATATGTTTTTTTTATAAAATTATTTTTCAGTTTCTATTATATGTTCTGCATTTTTAGCTTTCTTTTCATTAATAATATCTAATAAACTATTTAAATGTTCGACTGTTTGTAAATTATATATATAATTTATTCCCCAAAACAAAAAGTTTAATCCAATATATATGGCTAAAGTATATTGAATGTTTTCTTTTAAATTGTTTACTATATAGTTATTCATTCCTAAATTAGTTACTATTATTGATTCTAATCCAGCTACTACTAAAGAAAATAGAACATATCCAAAAACTATTAGTAAAGTTTTTTTAATGAGTTTCATGTTAGATACTCCTTTCATCTAAAAAATCATATACGTTGCGAACTCTTCTTCTTGATGCGAGTAGTTTACTACCATCTTCCATAACTATTACAATTTTTGTGCTTGTAGCCATATCAAATTTAAGTATTTTTTTAGCATTTATAATATGGCTTTTTGATATTCTAATATAGTCTGGATTGTCTTCTTCAATTTTATATAATCTACTCATTATTCTAAAAGTGCCTTCTTTTGTTTGGCAGTAGTTATGTTGTTTATTACTAAAATAGAATAGTATATCTTCTTTATTTATAAATACTTTTTCATTGTCTTTTTTTACTAATATTTTAGTTTGTTCACGATAACTTGCAATATATTTTAGTAGATTATGATATTGTTCATTGTCTTCTTTGTATTCTACAATGATATTAATTGTATTTTCTAATTTAGGACTTTTCCTTGAAAATAGTTTATATTCCATAATTTATCTTACCTCGTATATATTGTATCACTAATTATTATTATTTTACATATTTTTGGCATAAGAGGTCGAATTTTGTAACAAGCGGTTATAGAAATCAAAAATCGTTTCAAAAAATAAAAGATTATAGAGTTTACATAAATTGACTTTCATCTAGAAATTTAGTAAAATAAAAAAGTAACCAGTTATAATATGTGATTCTATAGAGGGCTTTGATATGGGCAAAAAAACAGAACTTATAAAAAGATTCATAGGAGATTATCCTGCAACATTTTCAGTTGATTATTCACCATTTCGGAATTGTTATGCACATGCTTTGAATTGCAACTATGAAGACAGAGATTTTTCAATGTATACGCCAGGAGCAATATATGCGGATTTTAATGGAGGCGATTTTTTGGATAGCACAGAATATTTCTTTGATTATGATTTATTTATAAAATTAATCAAAAGAGATTGTTCTGCTATTTCAATAACTGCTTCTGAATGCTCTTTTGACATGAAACTAAGAGAAAAATCGTCTAAAATTGTGCTAACATATTCAAAAAAGGATAATGATTTTCATTTTCTAAGACAAAATATTGACGGAACATGGTCACATAAACCAGGATTTGGAAACCGGATAAAAAGGGTCAAAAGTGAAATCATTCAATATAATGGCGAAAAATCAATAGAAATCTGGGGAAGCTCCTACAAAGTATTTGAAATTATGGAGTTACACAAAAATTTTTAGGAAGTAGTTTATTCCTGATTTGCAAAAAGCTGTAAAGAGATTTACTGCTTTTTGCTTTAATATAATAAAAGACGTTGATTATTATTAAAGGAGAGAAGTAAAATATGTTTATGAAATATACTACTTAAAAAAAAAGACCTTAGAAATATTGATTTTTCAATACATCTAAGGCTCTTACAACTTGGAGCAGGTAGTGGGAATCGAACCCACGTCATCAGCTTGGAAGGCTGAGGTTCTACCATTGAACTACACCTGCATGTCTCTAACAAGTATAGATTATAAAACGTTATTTTATATTTGTCAATACTAAATTGTTAAATCCTATGAATACTTTACTTTTAATGAATTTAATAGTAAAATAAAGATGTTCTAAAAATTTAAAGATTGAGGAAAAGATGGAAAAGTTAATTTCAAATTCGGAAAATGAAACTAAATTAATAGGAAAAAAATTTGCAGAAAAATTAAAAAAAGGTGATGTTGTGGTTCTTACTGGTGATTTAGGTTCTGGAAAGACTAAATTTACAGAAGGAGTATTACAATATTTTGGATTAGAAGATGAAATTTCTAGTCCTACTTTTACAATTGTTAATGAATATTCAAGTGAAAATGGAACTATTTATCATTTTGATGTTTATAGATTAGAAGATGAAGATGAATTTTATGCAATAGGTGGAGAAGAATATTTTCAAAAAGGAATTTGTTTGATTGAATGGGGAGAAATGATTGAAAAGGCTTTGCCTGATAAGTATATTCATATAACTTTTTCAAGAAATTTAGATGAAGAAAATAAAAGAGAAATTTTAATAGAGAAAATTATAAAATAGCGAAAAACCGTCAGCATCAGCTGACGGCTTTTCGTTTTAGAGCACAAACTCTTTAGGGGGAAGAGAAAAATTATTTTGATATTCCCATAAGAGCATGATACTCTTGTTATTAAGATCTGTTGCCTTAGATACGTGGTACTGTATTACTTCGGTGTCGCCAAAATACTGCTGTTTGATCTGACATACATCGTCCCAGTTTGCCCAGTTGGGATCATATATTGCGACGTACCGTGTGCCGTTTATATGTCCTTCTTTACATACACGCTTGCTACTGAAGAACTCATATTTGTTGAGTACGGCAGTGATGTCGGGGATAGGAACATTGACGTTTGTTGGTCTCCAAAGATGCAGGCAGGTGTTGTGGAAATTTACATAGTTTTTCTTTTTGGGGTGAATTTGAAAAGCTATTTCACCAGAATTGAAAAACATTTCCTTTATAGTTACTACTTCGTTGAAAGTAGGACACCTGTGATCATTAGAAACACTGAGATGTTCCCAGCCCATTTGATTGCTGGCTATGACTTGAAAAAAGTTATTGCCCAGTGGTAAATAGAAACAACCACAGTACTTATGCATAACAGGAAGTACATGAGCAAAATTTTCTAAATCATAATCCCGGTATGGCATTGATGATAAATCTTTCATAACTTTATGCTTGTGACAAAAGATTGTCACTTTCCTCCTGTATTTGATTTAATAATTATATCATGAATTATGTAAATTAGCAAACTTCTATTTACTTTATAGTAATTATGTTATAAAATAAAAACGTTGAAAGGAATAGTGTTATGAAGATTTTAGCTTGTGATACTTCAAGTAGTGTATGTGCTGTTGGAGTATTTGAAAATGATAAATTAATAGGTAAAAATGAGTTAGATAATGGAAAAACGCATTCAGAAAATTTTATGCCTTTAGTAGAAAAAACTCTAAAAGAATCTAACTTAAGTTTAGCTGATATAGATGCTATAGCAGTTGTAGTTGGTCCAGGTTCTTTTACTGGAATTAGAATTGGTGTAGCTAGTTGTAAAGCAATGGCGGAAGTGGCTGAGAAAAAGATGATTTCTTTATATTCATTAGAAGTATTAGCAGCAAATGAGTATGGAAAAGCAAAAAATATTTGTGCTCTAATTGATGCAAGAAATAATCAGGTATATTGTGGTATTTTTGATGAAAAATTAAATAAAAAAGAAGAATTTATGGCAGATGATATAGAAAAGTGTTTAGAAAATGTAAATAAATATGATAATATCATTTTTGTTGGTGATGGAAGTATTATTCATAAAGAGTTGATTGAAAAAATATTTAAAAGTAAGAATATTGAATTTTCTAAAAGTAATAAACAAACTGCTGTTGGATTGGGGATTGCTTCTAACCAAAAAGCAGAAAATGTGGAATTTACTACAGCAGATAAAATTATTCCAGTCTATTTAAGAAAATCACAAGCTGAAAGAATGAAAATGAATATTGTTGAGATGAAGAAAGAACATATAGATATTTTAGTTCGTGATTTAAAATTGTATGATGACTTTTGGAATGAAAAGATTTTAATGGATGAATTTCAAAACGAAAATTCAGAATATTTTGTTTTACTAGATGAAGAAAAAATTATTGGATTTGCAGGATTATGGTTTAACATTGATGAAGCTCATATTATGAATATTGCAGTAAAAAAGGAATTTAGGAAAAAAGGGTTTGGAAGTAAATTATTAAAATTTTTAATAGATGAAGCTAAAAATAAGAAAAAGATGTGTATAACATTAGAAGTAAGAGTTGATAATATTGCTGCGATTTCACTTTATAGAAAATTTAATTTTGAAGAAAATGGGATAAGAAAAAAATATTATGATTCACAAATTGATGCAGTTATTATGACAAAAAAATTTTAAAAATGAAAATATACCTAATTTATGTAAATTTTTAATTAGGTGTATTTTTTTGCCATTCCAATAAAAATAAAATTTTGTATAATAAAAATATAATACTTGCATAAAAAAAATGTATGATATAAAATCTATATGTAAAATAGCGAGACGACTAAATATGAGTTTTGGAGGAATAATATACAAATGAGAAAGATGAATGAATTGAGTTATAAAGATTTAAAAGATGTTTGTAATCCAAGTACGTTTAAATTTGAAAAGGTTAATGAAGTAATCGATACAACAAATTTAGTTTATGGTCAAGATAGAGGAATTAAAGCTTTAGAGTTTGGTGTAAATGTAGATATAAAAGGTTACAACTTATATCTTGAAGGACCAGCTGGTGTAGGAAAAACAATGTATACTAAAAAGTTTTTACAAACTAGAGCTGCTAAGGAAAAAGTTCCTAATGACTGGTGTTATATTTATAATTTTGATGATCCAAATGAGCCAATAGCTGTTTCACTTCCTGCAGGACAAGGAAAAGCTTTTAAAGATGATATGGATTCATTTATTAAAAACATAAGAAAAGATATTAAGAAAACTTTTAATAATGATGAATATGAAAAAGAGAAGAAACTTATAAAACAAGAATTTGAAGCTAAAAAAGAGAATATTTTAGCTAAATTAAATGATAAAACTTTAAAACAAGGTTTTCAAGTAAAGTCAGCTCAAAATGGTATTTATATGATGCCTGTTTATGAAGGTAAACCAATTGAAGAAGAAGAATATGAAAAACTACCTTTAGAAGTTAAAAGTGAATTTGAAGCTAAATCAGCGCAAGTTCAAGAAATGATTTTTGAAACATTATCAGAAATTAAATTAATTGAAAATAAAGCTGATAAGAAAATAGAAGAATGGCAATCAAATGTTGCTTTACTTACAGTTAATATTCATGTTAATAATGTTAAATCAAATTATAAAAGAAATAAAAAAATTAGTACATTTTTGGATAATGTAAAAAGAGATATTTTAAAAAATATAAATACATTTATGATGCCAGAAAATGATAATGATAAACAACAAGTACCACCTCAAATGAAAGCTATGCAAAACAATGAACCATGGCTTAATTATAGAGTTAATCTATTTGTTGATAATAGCAATTTAGAAGGCGCTCCAGTTATTATGGATTCAAATTATACTTATCAAAATATTTTTGGTAAGTTAGAATATGAAAACCAATTTGGAATGATGAAAACTGATTTTACAATGTTAAAACCAGGTTTATTACAAAAAGCTAATGGTGGATATATTATTTTTCAAGCTAAAGATTTAATTTCTAGTCAACCATGTTATGAAACTTTGAAAAAAGTATTGCAAGTTAAAGAAATTAGTATTGAAAATAATATGGAACAACGTTCTTCAATGATGCTTGTTTCACTAAAACCAGAAGCTATACCTTTAGATTTAAAAGTTGTTATTATTGGTAATTCAGAAATATATCATACATTATTATCTTTAGATGATGATTTTAGAAAATTATTTAAAATAAAGGTTGAATTTGAAGAAGATGCTCCAAAAAATGAAGAAAATATTACTAAACTTATTAGATTTGTAAAGAGCTATTGTGAACAAGAAGAATTGTTAGATATTGATAAAGAAGCTATGGCGAAAGTTGTAGAATATGCTTCAAAACTATCTGGTGATAAAGAAAAACTTTCTACACAATTTAGTGAAATTGGTCAAATTGTTGGAGAGGCTTCAACTTGGGCTAAGCTAGATAAATCAAAAATGATTACAAAAAAATATGTTCAAAAAGCTTTTGATGAAAGAATCGAAAGAATTAAAAAGTATGATACTAAGTATTTACAAATGATTAAAGAGGGAGCATTACTTATTGATACAGAAGGATATAAAATAGGTCAAATTAATGGTTTAACTGTAATTACAATAGGTGATTATTCTTTTGGAAAACCTTCTAAAATTACTGCTAATACTTATCTGGGAAAACAAGGTATTGTTAATATTGAAAGAGAAGTTCAAATGTCTGGCTCAAGTCACTCAAAAGGTGTTATGATTTTAACTGGATATTTAGGTGAAATGTTTGCACAAGATAAAGAATTATCTTTAAATGCTAGTATTTGTTTTGAACAATTATATGGTGGAGTAGATGGAGATAGTGCTTCTAGCACAGAGGCATATGCTATACTTTCTAGTTTATCAGGTGTAGCTATCAATCAATCAATTGCTGTAACAGGTTCTGTTAATCAAAAAGGAGAAATTCAACCTATTGGTGGTGTGAATGAAAAGATTGAAGGATTTTTCCAAATTTGTAAAATGAGAGGATTAAATGGAGAACATGGTGTAATTATTCCTACTCAGAATGTTAGAAATTTGCATTTGAATGATGAGGTTATTGAAGCTGTTAAAAAGGAGAAATTTCATATTTATGCTATTAATACTATTGAAGAGGGTATTGAGATTTTGACTGGTGTTCCTGCTGGTAAAAGGGATAAATTTGGTAAGTTTCCTGCGGGTACTATTAATTATTTGGCTAATGAGAAATTGGCTAAATATGCAGAAATAGTCGAAAAGAAGAATAAAATGTAGGTTGATTTTTATTGATAATGAGGCACTATTGCTATAAAATGGCAATAGTGTTTTTTCTTTATAATATTAAGTTAAATATTAATTAATTTTCAGAATTTTGCTCTTCGCAATCTCCAGAATAAAAAACTGCGTTTTTATATTGTAGATTGCTCAATTTCACACTTCACTCACTACGTTCATTACGTTTGGTCGCTAGCGCAATTCTAAAAATTAATTAATGTTTAACTTATAATATATAAGATAAAACACTTATTAGTAGTAGATAGAAAGGAGTTTTATGAATAAAAATGATGAGATTTTGGCTAGGCTTATGTCTATTGAATCTACTAATGAAGAGATTTATAAGGAATTGATAAGGTTAGGGCAGGAGTTGAAAATGAGGAGATTTGAAGAACTGCAGTCTAAAACTATTATTGAAGATATTTATGATTACATTAAAGTTTTAAACTATGAAAAAAAACTGTCTGAAAAAGTGGAAACAAAAGAAAAAATATGATATAGTCTAGCTAAATAATATGATTAAGTTGGGAGGCGATATTTTGAAAATAACAGAAAATGATATAGACAACTTGAAAGAGATTTCTAATGAAATTAGAAAGAATATTATAGAGGAAGTATATAGTGCACAATCAGGTCATCCAGGAGGTGCATTATCTTCAGTAGAAATATTAACAGCCTTATATTTTAACCAAATGAATATTAATCCAGATAAACCAGATGATGAAAATAGAGATAGGTTTGTTTTATCTAAAGGACATGCTTCTGCTGGGTTATATGCTACTTTGGCAGAGAGAGGATTTTTTTCAAAAGAGGAATTAAAAAAATTTAGAAAATTAGGAGCTATTCTTCAAGGTCATCCTGATATGAAACATATACCTGGTGTTGATATGTCATCAGGGTCACTTGGACAAGGTTTATCTGTTGCTAATGGAATGGCTATGGCTTCTAAATTAGATAAAAAAGGATATAGAGTTTATTGTTTAGTTGGTGATGGTGAGATACAAGAAGGTCAAATATGGGAAGCTGCAATGACTTCTAGTCATTATAAATTAGATAATTTATGTTTAATAGTAGATAATAATAATTTACAAATAGATGGTGAAGTGTCAAAGGTTATGTCTGTATATCCATTAAAAGAAAAATTTGAAAGCTTTGGTTTTGAAGTTTTTGAAGTTAATGGAAATGATATAGATGAATTAATAACTGTATTTCAAAAAGCTAAGACTGTTAAAAATAAACCTACAGCAGTTATTGCTAAAACAACAAAAGGTAGAGGAGTAAGTTTTATGGAAAATCAAGTAGGTTGGCATGGAAAAGCTCCAAAAGAAGATGAATATAAGTTAGCAATAGAAGAATTAACTAAAAACAGTAGGAGGTAGATTTATGAGTGAGGAAAAGAAAGCTACTAGACAAAGTTATGGAGAAGCACTAAAAGAACTAGGAAAAATTAATAAAGATATAGTAGTGCTAGATGCGGATTTGGCTGGAGCTACTAAAAGTGATATATTTAAAAAAGAATTTTCAGATAGATTTTTTGATATGGGAATTTCAGAACAAGATATGATTGCTACTGCTGCTGGAATGTCTACATGTGGTAAAATACCTTTTGCTAGTACGTTTGCTGTATTTGCAACAGGAAGAGTATATGATCAAATTAGAAATAGTATTTGTTATCCAAATTTGAATGTAAAAATTTGTGGAAGCCATGCTGGTGTTACAGTAGGAGAAGATGGGGCTACTCATCAAATGCTAGAAGATATTAATTTAATGAAAGGACTTCCTAATATGAAAGTGTTTTGTCCATCTGATGATGTACAAACTAAATGGATAGTAGAAGAAATGACTAAAATAGAAGGACCTTGCTATATTAGAACAGCAAGGCTTTCAACACCTGTTATATATGACAAAAAAGAAGAAATTGCTGGTAAAAAATCAGTACAATTTGGAAAAGGAGAAGATGCTACAATTTTTGCTACAGGTGTTTGTGTATCTGAAGCTTTGAAAGCAAAAGAAGTTTTAGAGAAACAAGAAATTAATGTTAGAATTATTGATATGTTTTCATTAAAACCTATTGATAAAGAAGCAATTATAAAATCTGCTAAGGAAACTAAGTTATTAATATCTGTTGAAGATCATAGTGTAATTGGAGGTTTAGGAAGTATAATTTCAGATGTTCTTACTGAAAATTATCCTGCAAAACTTGTAAAAATGGGTGTTAAGGATAGATTTGGTGAATCTGGAAATGCAATAGAACTTATGAAAAAATTTGAAATAGATAGTGAAGCAATTGTGAATAAAGTAAAAGAGGAATTAAATAAATGATTGATTTAACTGAAGCAAAAAAAGTTTTTAAAGAATACACATCTAATTTTAGAGTAGCAGATCAAAAAGTTGATATTAAAATTATACATACTATGGGAGTTACTAAAATTGCTGGATATATTGCACGTGAGATGAATTTATCAGAAGAAGATATTCATTTAGCCGAAATTATAGGTTTATTACATGATATTGGTAGATTCGAACAAGCTGTGAGATTCAATAATTATAATGATTATGAAACAGTAGATCATGCAGAATTTGGTGCAGATTTATTATTTAAAGAAAATCTTATTAAAAGATTTATTGATGATAGACAATATGATAGAATAATAGAAAAAGCAATTAGAAATCATAATAAATTTTTAGTAGAAGAAGGTCTTTCAGAAAGAGAATTATTACATGCTAATATTATTAGAGATGCTGATAAAACAGATAATTTTGAAGTAAAACAATATCAAGATTTTATTTCATTATTAGGTAAAACTGAAAGAGAAGCAGAAAAAGAAAAAATTACAGATAGGGTTTGGAAAGAATTTTTAAATAAGACAACAATAATATCTTCACATAGAACTACAAGTATGGATTGTTGGATTTCGTATATTGCTTGGGTTTTTGATTATAATTATAAGCCAGGTTTAAAATATTTAAAAGAAAATAATTGTGTTAATAAAGTGATTGATAGATTAAATTATCAAGATATTGAAACTAAAGAAAAAATGGAATATGCCAGAAATATAGTAAATGAATATATAAGTATGAGACTAGCTAAATAGCTAGTTTGGAGGAACTAAATATGGGTGTAGAAGAAACTATTGAAACCGTAGAGCAAATAAATAGAGCGAATGCATTAATAAGAAAAGAAAAATATTTAGACGCAGAAAGAATCGTTGACAAGTTACTAAGAACTATAGAACCTGTTGAAATAAATAAATCAGGTAGGGTGATGGATTTTAGTAATAATATGGAGTACTGCTTATATTCACATATGAATAGCAAAGTTCCAATTTCATGGTCTAGGAATTTTTTATCTGATATATATCTTTTAAAAGGTATTATTTTAGCAGAATCTAGAAATTTTAAAGAAGCTATAGAATATTTTGATAAAGCTTTAAGATGGAATCCTGTTAGTATACGTATTTATAGAGAAATATTAGTTACGTGTATAAATTTGCGTGATTATAATAAATTTGATATGTATTTTAATAGAGCAGTGAAAATTGCAATGAGACCTATTGATATTGCAATGTTATATAAAAAGTTGGGTTATGTTTGGATTGAAAGAGGAGAAGATGAATTTGCATATAATTTGATTCTTTATAGTAAATTATTTTTTCCAAAAAGAGAAGCTGATTTAAAAATTGATTTTTTACAACAAAGAATTGGAACTAGATTAAAAAAATATCCTGATTTAGGTACAATAGAATATATTAGAGAGAAAAATTTATTATATCAAAGACCTGATTATATTGTACCAACATATAATGCTTTAATAAAAATGATGCAAGATGTTATGAAAAAAGAAGAAAAGCAAACAAGAATAAATTATTTAACTCTTATAGATTATTATAATGGATTATATTTTCATAAACCAGGAGGACAAATACATTCTGCATTACTTTCACTTCAACGTGAATATTCAATAAAATTTCCTGATAATAAGGAGGAAAAATAATGGGATTCTTTGTAGAAAGAGAAGATAGCACAAATGGAAAAGTTATAAAAACAGGTGATAACGTAAGAGTAATTGAGACTGAAGAAAAAGGCTTTGTTATTGCAGTATTAGATGATGAATATATGGTGAGTGTTAATGGAGATGTGAGAAATTATTTAAAAGACGAAATTGTATGGACTGATTAAGTATTAAATGGATGTTTAATGGAAGGATTAATATGAATAGTAGAGATGGAATAATAGGTCTAGCAATAGGTGACGCAATGGGAGTTCCATTAAAATTTATGGAACGCGAGAAATTATTAGAAAATCCAGTAACTGAAATGACAGACGGAGGCATATTTAATAAAGAAAAGGGTGTATGGTCTGATAGTACATCACTTACTTTAGCTACAATAGAATCTATAATTCATTGCTTCGGTATATCTATTACAGATATGGGAAATAAATTTGTAAGTTGGATGTTAAATTCAGAGTATACTGCAACTGGAGAAAGATTTGATATTGGAAGAACAACTATGATGGCTCTTTCAAGATTTCAAAAAGAGGGGCAGCCTTTTGATAGTGGGTCTGTTGCCGAAGATAGTAATGGGAATGATATTTTAGGAAGAATGCTTCCTATAGCTTATTATGCATATGCTTCAAATTTACAACAAAGTGAAGTATATAGTTTAGTAAAAAAAGTGGCTGGTGTTACGCATGCGCATGAACTTAGTATTTTAGGCGCATACATATATGTTATGTTTACGATAAAATTGCTAGAAGGAAAATCGAAATTTGATAGTTATAAAGAAATTCAAAAAATGGGTTATTCACAATTTTCTAGAGGTTCATTAGAAATGTATAATAGAATTTTGAAAAAAGGGATTAATACATTTGATTTAGATGACATTAGAACAAGTGGATATATAGTAGATTCTTTAGAAGCGGTATTATGGGTTATATTAAATACAGATTCCTTTAATCAAGCAATAATAGGTGCTATAAATTTGGGAAATGAAACTGATAGAATTGGTGCTTGTACTGGTGGACTAGCGGGCATAATTTATGGACTTAAAGAAATGAATGTTGAATGGAGAATTGATTTAAGAAGATATACTTATATTAGAGCTTTATGTGGTCAATTTGATAAATCTTTAAGTTCAAGTAGTAAGAAGTTTGAAAAAGAAGAAGTAGTTTATGGTAAAGAAGAACAAAAAATAAAAATTATTCAAGGAGATATTACAAGATTAATTGTTGATGCTTATGTGAATTCAGCTAATAATACATTACTTGGTGGTAGTGGAGTTGATGGTGCAATACATAAAGCTTCTGGACCAGAACTTGTTGACAAATGTAAAGAGCTTAGTGGTTGTGAAACTGGCGAAGCTAAAATTACTAGAGGATATGAATCAAAAGCTAAATTTATTATTCATACTGTTGCTCCAAAGTGGTATGATGATTCTATAGATGACAGAGAAGCATTATTAAAAAAATGTTATGAAAATTCAATTATTATGGCTAATGATTTTAATTGCAAAAGAATTGCATTTCCTTGTTTAGGTATGGGGGTATATGGTTGCCCATTAGAAGTTGGTGCTAGAATTGCTGTTGATTTTGCTCTAAAAGAGGTTAGAAAAAAATATCCTTTAGTTGAGGTTATTTATTTAGTTTGCTATTCTAAGGAAGAGTATGAGTTTTATACTAGTTATTTAAGAGAGAAGATAGATGAGAAAAAAGATGCGGAGGAAAATTAATTGTTTTCTTTGCATCTTTTAATTTATTATATAAGTATATTTTTTTAACGCTTGGGTGTCGCAACCTTTAAACAAATTTCATTTGCAGGTTGCTCCAATCGCATTGCGCAATCTGTGATTGCTCCATTTGGTCGCTCCGCACTTATAAAAACAATATATTTATATAATAAATTATTTAGTTGAAAATAAATTTCGCACTTAAGCAAACTTTGTTTGCTTTCGTTTGATCGCTAGCGCAATTTATAAAAATACTTATTATTGATTAATATTATGTTTTATAGTTTTGAAAATATCAAAATTATTGTTGAATTTTGGTATTGCAATTAAATATCATTATTGATATTATTATGTAGTAGA
>Ga0137298_10187_pt1 | contig 59172 bp, 52 predicted proteins | sample RamsorincwithD2O_2_FD_97182 | JGI IMG/M metagenome (GOLD analysis project Ga0137298, IMG submission 97182) | Mouse cecal microbial communities from Vienna, Austria - Glucosamine amended with D2O | ecosystem: Host-associated > Mammals > Digestive system > Large intestine > Cecum | place: Austria...
AAATCATCCTTATAGAAGATTCTCGTCTGATACGGCCCGAAACCGAAGCTCGTATAATTCAAATCCCAGGCATAAAACGGCCGTGGGGTGTCTTTCCCATCAACTATATTAGGCTCTTTTACGTCAATACGATATTCCACGTCATTCAGCCAATATAGCGCACCCAGCTGGTTCTTCATTGTATAGAGAGCCGGTGCATTCAGGCTTTGCACAGTTTTAAAATCCATTAATGCACTTCGGTTGGCATAGCGCAAAGTGCCTATCGGGTCATTATAATGCCCCTTTCTACGCCCATAACCGGTATTGCCTATAGGAAAGAACAACTGCTGGCCCGTGTTTACATTGCGCACAAACACACCACGCATCCCCTTCTTGTCTCCAGGTGCGGTATAGGTGTTTGATGTCGTATTTGACTGTTCGGGTTCCATACACTCATCGCCATACATAACTCCATAGTAACGCTGATAAGTGTCAATATTCTCGAAAAACTGGTTCCAGTCGTTAAAATCAGACACCCTTGTTGATTCGCTGCCCGTAAAGTCGCTGCCAAAGCCCTTGTTTGACGAGCGCAACTCATTGAATGTGGTTAAACCCTCACTGCCGTCGGCCTCCCAGCATTCCAGTTGCTTGCCGGAAATATCGGCTTCAAAACCATAGCCAGGCCTGAGGTTGTTCGATGATTTCAAGCCTATGCTTGAGCCGAACATGAACATGGCGCCACCCTCGAGAGGATTAACCACATCGCCTCCAACACCGGCGTGGCGCACATTCCCCATATGCCACCGGACCGGCTTGCCATCTTTCGACGTCGTTCCCATATCAACCGTTCCATAGCCCTGGCTGACAAGGATAACATGGTCGCATGTGTTGTCGTGATACGTCACATCTATCATGCCGAATCTCGGTGGCTCCGTAGAGCCTATAGTTGAAACCGGCCTGTAATAGAACTCGATTTCAGACAATGTCGACCCCTCTACAACCTTGCCCCAAGAGCCGCTCTCACTGTCGCGGATCTGAACCCAATCGCCATCAGTCACCTCAGCCCTCCATGGCCCCTTCGACTGTATGGGTTCAAAGAACTCCGCCGATTCGGGTGAGGAACTCGTGTCATAGAGAATCACATGGAACTCATTCATATTCCCTGCGCTTCGCCATATACCTTTAGGATTAACCAGGCGCTTGACCTGTATGACATCTATAATCGTATCAATCGTTGCAGTAGAATTTGTAAACGATGCTGTTATTTTCAGTTTAGCCGTACGCGTACGACCCACATAGAAGTTATTTCCCGATAACCCGTTATCAACATTCTCCGAAGCGCCTCTGACACCGCGAATCGAAAGAGGACGGGTGTAGACCGGAATCACCCCATCCATAAGGTCGCTCTTATATTCTTCGTCGAAGCTTTCCGTGAAACTCGCTTTATAGTCATTTTTCTGGGTCACAACGTCTTTGGTCTGCACGGTTGTAACACGTTTGTCCCATTTTTTCAGGGTCAGGAAGCCATGGGTCAGATTGGTATTCGCCCAATGCTCACCAGGGTAAAGATCGCCGCTGAACGGATGTGGCGGCAACCCGCTCTCCTCATCATAGTCATATTCCCACGGATTGCGTATAATCCCGGCCTTGACCTCCGCCAGATCACCCACAATGTTCTTGTCAAAATAAACTTTCACCGGGATATCGGTCGAGCGGTTATAGAGGTAGGAGATATAGACATCGTGGGTCACAATTTGCGGCGGGTTCGGCTTGTAGCCGAACTCGATATGCCAGTCGGGATCGTTGGCGTCGTTGTTAAACACCAGCGTGAGTTTATAGTGGGTGTTGCGGGTGGCATTGAAATCGTCGGTCACATTCTGCCCCAGCATGAACCGGTAGGTTATGTTGCCATAAGAAGGATTGTTCTTTGAGTTGTTAACATAATAGCCCTTGACCTCGACATATGTGCCGTAAGGCTTATTGTCTTTCTTGTCGAAATTCTGATACTGGTGTTTATTCGGATCCTTGCCCTGGAGATTCTCGTAGAAAAACAGAGCCTTATCGGTGTTTTTATGGCTTCCGTAGGTGTTGGAGCCACGCCCCTTGGCCAGACACGGCCATTCCTCATAATCAGCCTCTTCTGAATAGAGCATTGTCTCCCCTTCGGCAGTGATTTCACCGGCTTTGGCAGGCGTATTGCCGTTGACCAGCTGACACGACACCGGAATGTCGCGTATCTGCACCGATTTCAGATAGATATAAACATTCTCGTTTAGGTTTTTTGCATCGAAAGCTACCGTGACTTTCGACGCCAGGCGTTTAGCCCACGAATAAAGCGAAACAGCGCTTTTATTGATTGTCACTGTCTTCACCTCGTTGTTGAGCGTCTGCGACAAGTCGGTGTGGAAATATCCCGACATCTGGCAATTCTCGCTGACCGTGCTGCTCCAGGTGAACGGTATTTTTTTCAGACCCTCCTCAGTCTGTATCGCGTCATGCTGCGTGGCATCGAGGTCGCCGCAGTTCACCACCGAATAAACCCGGTATTTCCCGAAGCTCACCTGTGCTTTCAGGTTGCGGGTGCATTCGGTATACTCCTCCGTCTCCGACCCCTCCAGCTTTATCTGTTCAGTCTTAGGGCTGTCGAAATAGAACCGGTAGGCCAATTTGCCGTCAGTCTTATAAAACGCCACAAAAACATTGTTTATCGACCCTATAGCCTCCCCCTCGGCACGGCTCTTGCCAAGCTCGGCATCGGTCTGCGGCACCGATGTTATGTCGAAACTGACCATGGCCGTGCCCTCCCCTATCTCCTCATCATCCATGAGAGGCTCGTCGAGACACGACACAAACCCTGCGGCCAGCCACAGGGATGTCATTATATATATTATTTTATGTCTGATCGGATTCAATGACATAGTTTCATTAATTTGCAGATGAGCATTACTGTCCGAAGCCCGGACGCAGTTCAACCTGGCCATACGGCTTCACTTGCACCTCCAGATTGAGATTCTGGTTCTCTGAAAGTTTGCTGACAACATACCGGTAGCAATAATTGCGCAATATGTCGAAAACAGGCTGGCCGGGCTCGTTGTAAAGTTTAAAATCTATGAATTCGGGCTTGTCGGGCGATGAATTGAAGCTGTCTTTGAACACCACCTTTATGCGGGCGACCTGCGCACCCGGGGCGGTATTGGAATATTCCGGCACATACACAACCCATTTCCGCTCGTCAACCTTAACGAAATCGAGATTTTCACCCGGTTCCACCCTCTCGGGAATCGACGGAGCGTCAACATAACCATCATCATAGTTGCCATGCACATATCCACCTTCCTCAAGCACACCGGCAGGAGCACAAAGACCCGACCGGTTATAACGGGTAAGCTGCAAGGTGGAGAATTCCCAGTTATATCCTTCCGACTGCTTCAGTTCCACTTCGATTTTAGCCATGGCGCGGAGCAGGTGCACCGTGCCGAGATCCACGCACTTATCGGCAACAAGACTCGCTGTGCAATCCTTCACACCATAAAACGGAATAAGGTTTGAGGCCGACAACACCGGAGAAGAGTAATCATATGAGGCGTTCCACAAGGCTTCTATCCCCTTTGATAGGTCGGGATAGGTTGGCCAGTTTGCCATCACAACCACTTTGAACGGAGCCGGCCACACCTGGTCAGACTGCACAGTGGCCACCACATGATAAGTTTTAGAACCGGGCACAGAGGCATAGGCCACTATGTCGAAATCCGTAAGCTCGCAGACAAACCGCCCCTCCCCGTCAAGAACCGCTATATGCAGACTCCGGCCGTCAAGGTCAATATGGTTTTCCCAGCCATAGCCCGCCTCATAATCCCCTTCGGGGGTGGCGCGCCCAACGGGGGAACCACTGTCGCTTACAGTTATGAAAAAACCGGCCTGATACTCTGCCACTTCCACCGGAGCGCCGGGTTTCACCGGCATCGGCGGCATGTCATCGCCTTTGCCGGAACTACATCCCGCCATAGCTGCAACCAACATGGCTGCAGCGAAAGTCGGAATTATCCGGCTCATAATATGGAGGTACCTGTCAATCATCAGATAATATTTTTCAAATGTCGGGGTTGTTTAAAACAACATGCCAGTCTTCGATATAGATGTCTGTAACGGCCCAGTCTTTGTTCTCGTCGAGGAAGAATGTGAAATTATACTCATCCTGATAGTCGAGATACTGCTGGTTGGTCAGGTCGCCATAATAACTGCGCTTGAACATCAGCGCCAGATCTATGAGCGGAGCCGAGAACACGTTTTTACCCGTGTCTTTCCGTGTTATGTCGAGGCGCACATCCTCCCCCTCAACCAGCCGCCCCATCGTCAGGTCGGCAATCAAGGCCGAATAGACTCCCGGGGAGCCATATTGACCGGTTATGACAGCCGATCCCCCGCCAATCTCCCAGGCATGATAAACCACAGGTTCGTGTGGCAGAAGCTCGTTGTCATAATTCATCCGCCCGTTAGAGGTGGTGATTGTGAAATCAAACATCTTGTCATCTATCGGTGTTCCTGAAAGGTTCTGAAGCACAATCCTAACCGCATTTGTGTCTTTCACCAGAGGAAGTGTATAATAGTGGTATCCCTCTTCGTCGGGGAACACAACCGGATCGGTCAGATGGTGATAGAGCCGCTGAAGGTCACGTGTGGAATGGAACCCGCCAGGCGTTGTCTCACCACCGACCGGACGCCCCGCAAGAGCATGGTCGCCGATGAGCCTGCACGACAGTTCCTCAAGCCGCTCCGACCCTTCCACTCTGAATGAATGGTTGCCGTCAACAGCGCCGTCGCCGCACCACGCCAGCAAACGGTAGTTGCCGGGGGCAACCTTGCCGTCGAGCACTATCTCATAGCCGTCAGCTTTTAGACGCTCGCCGCTCTCGGTGTGGCGGTGCACAACACGCCCCTGCGAATCTATAACATATAGATTAACGGCATTCACCTCGTTGGCAAACGCATCGGCCCGCTTGAGGTTCTTGTCGTAGCGGAACTTCACACGGAACTTCGGCGCGCAATCCCCCTCATCCTCATAGATGAAACCGTTGCATGAAGCCACGGCGCAGGCGCATACAAGCGCCGCGGCAACATGCCTGGCTTTTATTAGGGTTCTGTGTAACGATTGTCTTAACATCATCTTTTGAGTATGTGAAGCTATATCAGCTTCCGGATTTCCAATGCGCGCAGGGCGGCAATCATTCGAGTGTCACACCCTGGCTGACAATTTTCCAGGAGAGGATGTTGATGCGTGCACCAACATAATACTTAGGTTCTTTGGGGGTTTCCGGAATCAGAGGCTCGGGATCAGGCCCGGTCTCACCCACCTTCTCAGGCACAAACACTCCATTACCCAGAGCCTTCACCTGGTTGATTGTGACAACATAACAGTGGTTACGCACAACACCGTATTGGGCGTCGACGATAGCGCTCTCGCTGGTTGAAGGATTGTTGAGATGCTCGATTGCAATGGGATAATACATCGCTCCGTCGGTGTAGCATACTGCCTTGTTGTTGTCGGTAGCCCTGGCAAGCGCCGTATTTACAACGGCATTGTCGGCAAGGACGGCATCGGGATAAGTGACATGCCCTTCGTTCTCGACCGGATCGCCAAGCACATAAAGCGACACATCTTTCTTGACAGCGATTTTCACAGAACCGGTGCCGTTGCCCGCAGCCACAACTTCAACCTCATCGGGTGAAATCTGGGTATATTCATACAACGGCTTGCCATCGGGATCCGTCGATGAAACTTTGCGGGTATAATATTGCAAGGTTGATTTCCGGGCGTTGAGCACATAAGTCACAAACTGCGATTTCAGGAACTTGATTCCTTGGTAGTCAACCAGCTCAACAGCGTTACCATCTTTGTCGCAAACCGTTGCCTTCAACAACACCGAAGTTGTGTTGGCCGGCACAACAGCTCCGTCCTGACCGATATTCTCGGCCTCGTTAGTGCTTTCATTGCAATAAGCCACCCCGGTGTTGAATTCATTTTTAAGGTCTTCATATGTAACATAGTCGAATGTCTCCCTCAACTGGGCGCCGCTCAGACCGTAGTTATACGATTTGCCCCAATAGCTGCGGTGGAGCGCACCTTGGTTCCAGGTGTTCCAGCCGTCCACAGACGTAGAAGCCGTAAAGCCCTCCAGGCTCTTCATAAGTGCTGTTTTCTTTGAGGTCGAGTTAAGCCCCCATTTGCCGAATGCCACATATAGGTCGGTAGCGGCCTCGCCGCCTACACCAGGATTCGTCTCACCGGCCACCGTCATCGGCACCTTATAAATAGTGCGGCCGTCAGTAAGGGTTGTGCCGCCGGTCAGGTTGAGGTTCACCTGCACCTTCACCGCCAGACGCTCAACATACACCTCGACACGGTTATCTTCCGAAAGGTCATCTTTAGTGGGAGCTTCCTTGAGGAAGTTCTTCTCCTGTAGCTTCGTTGCGAAATAATATGTGTCGTCGTGATAATCGGATACACCGAAATAGCTGGTGGTAGTCATAATGAAATTATCACCTTCACGACACGAAGCTATAACCTTGTCGCGCATATCGGCCAGAGTGTTGCCATATTCAAAACCGTCAGGGCGGTTCAACACCGTCACCATATAGGCCGAGTGGTTAGCCCCCACCCCGGTAAGCACAACAGTCTGGCTGCCGAAATACTCAACATTTTCCTTATCACCGGGATTGACGTTCCCGTCACCCTCCCAGATATTAGCCTCTGTAACGAAATTCCCTTCAGCGTCATAGAAGTAGAAATAGGCATTGGTCACATCCTGCTCGTCCACCCCATATGAGAAACCGCCATCCTCTCCTTTACTGATTGTGTTGGCGTCTTTGATATCAATTGCAAGATAAGCCACGTCATCAGCCGAAAACGGTGGTACAGGCTCATTACCATTGCCGGAAACCGGCTCTTCGCTTGAACAGGATGCGAGTGCCACTGCGCATATTCCTGTAAGCAAGACTTTCGTCAATGTGTTCTTTTTCATTGTGTATGGATTTTATTCATTGTTTCAGTAAACTTCTCCCCGACTTCTTCCTCCCGACTTACGGCTCACGGTTTAAATCTTCCGCCTTCTTCCCTCTCTCCACCGACAACGTAACCACATGATGATCGCGTATGGAATTGATATTGTCGATATAGCGAGAAGCCGCCTCAATACCACCTTCCCGGGCTTTTTCAAACAGACCGAGGGCGGCACCGTAGTCGCCACGCCGGGCGGCAAGCACCCCGCGGGCGAAATCAGCTTCAGGCGTGCAGCCCGATTTCAGCAACCGGCTCTGTGCAAGATCATAGTCGCCACGCTGCATGGCGATATTAGCAGCATTGAGATTGGCCACGTTATCTTCGGGATATATCTCAACAGCCTTCTCAAACACCTCGAAATATTCCGGAGAGCCCTCAACCAAACCATTGGCCAACGTGTAGAAATCAACCAACCGCAGACGCGAAGGGTCTGTGCGGAACACACGCCGCACCTCTTCAATGTCTGTGTAGACACGGATATTATATGTAACCGTGTAATCGGAATGACGCAGCCATGGATATATCTGCTTGAGCATCACCGCATGATCTTTCGGATAACGCTTGCGTATGGTCGCATCCTTCACATCGGGATCTATAGGGCTGTCAATAATCTCCAGAATCTCAGGCCGGTGGGTTATATTGAAATCAAGCGAGTCTTTCACATATTTCCGCAACCCATCCCAGTCTTCAGGTTCATAAGAAGTTGTCACAACACTATCAGGGAAATGATATAGGTCGCGCACATAACGGCTCAAAGTCGCCGTACGCCCTTGCGCCAGGCGGATATTGTTTGAATAGCTCCCTTCAGGCGAAGCAAATCCTTTGATATGCACCCGGGTGATAGTGGCGTCGGAATCGCGGCGCACATAATCTATCGAGCGGATGATCTTTTCAAGTTCCCGGCGGTTTTTCATATAATCGGGGCGCAATTCGGTGCGGTTAACAACAAACGACACGAAGGCCCTCCCGTCAAGCTGCTTTACAACAGGCCCGGCATCGGCCGGACGGCTATACACGAACTCCGCAATCATCGCCGGGCGCGAAGTGTTGATACGCGCCATCTCAACGTTGCCATTGCGGCTCGGCCCCGGCACCCTCAGAGGACTGTCGCAGCATGAAGCGGCTTCGATGCGCATCTCAACGGTGCTGCTACCCATCCAAGGCTGAAAATCAACAACATGGCGGCAAATCGCATGGCCGGCGCGCCCCGCAGGATAAATCGAGGCCATTTCCTCCTCTTCGTCATTGCGGAGATGATAATAATAGCGGTTGCGGCCAGCCACCACCAACGGAGGAAGCAACAGACTGTCTGTCCCCTCCTCGCTGATAATCATGGGAGTGAAAACAACCTCGCGGTCTTTGCCGGGGGTGATGGCATCGAGGTCGAGGTCTATGTCGATACTAACGGTCGAGGCCGGTTCGTCAACAATCACCGAAAGGTCGTAGACTTTCAGCACCGAGGCATCCGTTTTGGCGCCAAGGGCGGCAACCGGCACCGCCACCAAGCCACATAGCAATATATTGGTCAGTAGTTTCATGAAAGATTTCCGTTGACAAAGAAACTGGTTAGAAGAGATAGACAAAACTGAGCTGTGCCTTGGTAAGGCCGACATAATTGTGCGGCACTCCGGTGCGCACCTTGCGCCCGCAGTTCTCACACAGATAAACATCTGAACGGGTGTAAATCCAACCTATGCCAATTTCAGCCTCGAAGTTCCAGTGACGGCTCAGAATCCAGCTGTAGCCATAAGCCAAACCGGCTCCGGCCATCCACCCCTGGTAACGGCGGTCTTTCAAAACCGAAAAGTCTGTGCCGAGAAATTTAAACGGCATGTCGATATTGCCGAAATTATACTGGCCGCCGATAAGATGCGCACCCACAAAATGTCCAGAAAAACGCTGGCAGAACCAATAGCGCACCTCCGGCTGGGCCATCCACTGTTTCCAACGGTGGCCGTCAACCGCCCAGGCATTCAGAGAGGCATTCAGCTCGAATGTCCATTTGGGCGCCATGGCTGCCTCCACCCCTAATGTGGGGGTCAGCAATGCATCATAAAGAATATTTGTCTTCACCGCCACCTTTTGGCCGGACATGGCAACAGGCAACAGCAACAGACACAGCATAATCAACTTTTTCATATGCGGTTGTTAGTTATTCCGGTAGCATTAAAACACAAAAACGCATCCTCCCGGGAAATGGAGACTGCGTTATGTCGTAAGAAGAATGTAATATATTGAATGTGAATGATTTACCCCCCCCCTATTTAAATAAAGGGCGGATATATTCATTTCATTTGCGCTGTGTGCAGTTTTCATTGTAAAAAATCCAGTTCCAATAAAATTCGGACTGACTACAAAATTACAAATAATTTCCTAAACAACCACAAAAAGAGGCCAATTTATCTACATTTTTTTCTTAATGAGTGTCCGGATTTAAAAAGTCGTCTTGACTTTTTCTTCAACAGGATTTTTGAGCTGTTTTAGGCCATTTTTGTCTGAATCCGAGGGAGCAATGAGGGCATAGTGACCGAAGAAACTTGTGAAAAACGCCCAAAAAGGCTCCATGATATATTATAAAAAAGTCTCCATCACCCCATTAATCGTTAACGTGTTAAATCCTAACACACTCTTAACAATCCATATCATCAAATAGCGCCTTTCAGCCAAAAAGCCAAGCATCCTGATCTCCTGCCGCCGTTTACTCATCCAGCAGATCGGGGCGCAACCTACGTGTGCGTTCCAGAGCCTGCTCATGCCGCCAAGCCGCGATATTGGCCTCATGACCCGACAAAAGAATCTCAGGCACACGCCATCCGTTATATTCGGCCGGCCGCGTGTAATCAGGCGCCGACAACAGACTGTCCTGAAACGAATCGGAAAGGGCGCTCTGCTCATCCCCCAGAACTCCGGGAATCAGCCTCACCAATGCGTCTGAAATAATAATTGCAGGCATCTCACCGCCGGTCAGAACATAATCGCCCACAGAAATCTCCTTGGTCACCAGATGCTCACGCACACGGTAGTCAACCCCCTTATAGTGCCCGCAAAGAATAATGATATTGTTGAGCAACGACATACGGTTGGCCATCGGCTGGTCGAAACGCTCCCCGTCGGGCGATGTGAAAATAACCTCGTCATAATCGCGCTCAGCCTTCAGCGCCGAAATACAACGGTCGATAGGCTCTACCTGCATAACCATCCCCGCCTCCCCTCCAAACGGATAGTCATCGACCTTCCGGTGCTTGTTGGTTGAATAATCGCGCAGATTATGCACATGAAACTCCGCAAGCCCCTTTTTCCGGGCACGCTGCAATATCGAACAGCCCAATGGCGATTCAAACATCTCGGGCAACACCGTTATTATATCAATCCTCATATTATCTCAATCCTTATTTTTCACAACCACCCCATCCCCCTTAAAACTAAAAAACCGCCATCCTCCGACTTTCCACTTACGGCTTCTTACTCCCTCATCAACCTATCCTGATGCAGAATCTGCAAAGCAAGAAAATTGCGCCATATGTTCCCGCCCAGCGAACATCCGGCAATACCGTCGTTTCTCCATGCCCCGAAATCAGCCAGCATCACAGGATGCTCGATAATCCTGTTCCACACCCATAGCTCACCAACAGCCTCGCACACCCCATTCGTATGCCATACCAAAAGCACCGACTGGCGGCATTCCCCCGCATCATCCTTCCGTTCAGGGTGAAGATGCTCATACACCCGCCGCTCATGGGTCAGCCCGGGATAAAGACGCTCCATATCATCAACAGCCATCTCCTCCAGATCGCGGGCAAGAGTAGCATGAAGATGAGGGAAAAGCGACAGCACCATCTTTTCAGTGTCGACCAGCAGCTTGTGGACTTTCCGCGCCATAGCCACCATATGAGCCGGATTACACTGGTTCTGCTCAACCGCCTGCTGCCATGCCCACGCCGCCACATGAGGCGAAGATGTGCTGTTATCGGGCAAATCAGGCCTCAAGCCGTTCATAATCGTGAACACTCCGAAACCGGGAGCGATATCATAACGCAACAGCTGGCCACGAAGCCACACATCAAGGCTGCCTACAATCTCAACCTCCGTTCCCGAAGCATCAAGCCGAACCACTGCGCCACGTTTGCCAGGGGTCAGCAACTCAGAACCCACCGGCAGAAACATCGGCGCCGACACCCTGCGGAGCGAAAAATCCTCGCTCAGGCGCGGCTCAATGAAACGTTTTATTTCCGTCAGCGCAATCTCAGCGGTTTCCCGCAGCAACCGTGGTTTGAAACCCATAATCTTCCTTAATCCTCTTTTGGCTATAACGGCTATAACAGCCTTTTTCTTTAATCTTTTACTCCTCTGATTCTAAAATTTCACTCCAACCCCGACAAGCCCTGTAATCCCCTGCGATGGCACAAACGGCATCAACAGGCTGCGGCAATTGAGCAGGTTTTCTCCCCGCGCAAAAACAGTGAAAGCATCACTGATGCGGTATGCCAACCCCGCATTGAGCCGGTTCTCATCTTTCAGGTTACACCACATCTCCCCATCAGCCCCTACCATCGGCATACGGCGGCGCATACGGAGTTCATACGACAAATCGATGCTAAACGGGGCAACCGGACGGACTGTAACCGCCGCCGACACCACATGGCGTGCGCGGTCGCGCCATTCCATCCACCCTTGCTTGTCATCCTCTCCGATCACTCCGGAATAACCGGCACGGAGCGAAACAACACTACGGTAGTTCCACGTTGCCTCTGCCGACAATTTCCATCCGCGAAGGTCATGCCCCACAAACCCCCCCCGGTCATCAACCGCCTCAGGCATCAGCCACCGGTTGGCCATCCCATATGAAGCCTTGACTATCAGGGCAGCCCCCTTCACCGGCCCTAAGCGCAACCCTATGTCACCCTTTACAGGCAAACCCGAAGTCGGGTAGGTGGCCACAGGAGAAATAAACGGTGTGATTTCAAACAGGCTACGGAGCGTATTGACCTTCTCCCCCCCTTCCACACGGATCCATGCGCCGAATCCCGATGCCGGATTCACTCCAAAAAGCACATCGGGAGCTATATGAAGCACTTTCCCTGAATTCAGCGCAAATCCGAGTTTTACACCCGCTTTAAGATTGACAATACCCTCTATGCACCGGAAATACGGGGTTATCGACAACACCCCGGGAGTAGTGGTGCCCCAACCTCCGGTGTTATGGGCGATATCAGCACTGAAATCAGCCCCGAATGAACTGCCTTCGCCAAATGAACCTCCTGAAAGAAGCCATTTTTCAAAACCGAGACTAAGATTGAACGTGCGTTCACCTGCAGGCTTCACTTTGGTCTGCACCGGGGCATCGGCATTCTCATAAGCCATGATGCCATGGCCGAAACCCATCAATCCGAAACGCGCCTCGGCATGATAAGCCACCCCGTAGCGGCTCGACTTTTCCCAACCGGCAGCCAGATCCCACGCAAATGTATTCTGACGGTTTGAAACCTGGCGCATTTCTCCCAGGCTCTCCGCTATCGCCGCATCAGGGCGCGTGAAATAGTTGTATGTCAACGATGTCGAGGCGCTAAACGTGCCTGTCTCGCCGAAACTATGGCTGAAATCAACCCCTGCCGACGCCGCAAAACGGCGCATACGCATCTTTTCGGCCTCATCAACCGGGCGGCATTTATAATCGGTGTTGTCAGCTTCTCCCCAGATATTGAGCCGTGTTGATTCTGACTGCACTGCGGCATATCCGGCCGACAGCGACCCGTTTGCAAGGGGGAAATATCCCACATCGGCATACCCTCGGTAAGGGGTCTGCAGGATAGCTCTGCCGGTCGGGGCCGGTTCGAGGGTGTCAAGAAGCGGATTGATGTCGGTCATCTCAGTCAGCTCGCTGAACGTCAGTGTGGCCGGCGACTGGCGAAACGACAACGTGCGCGGATATAGGTTCAGCCGCGAAGCTGCCCTCACCTCAGGCACTATTTCCCTCTCCACCGTTATCTCTTTCTGCAAGGATTCCTGGCCATACATGCCGGAAATCGCCGACACCGCCATGCACCCCCCTGCCAATATCCTGATATTCTTCATTGTCATAATCATGCCCTCCATTATTGCAAGCGCTCGTCAATCATTCTGAATATATCACTCTCAGTCCCCGGATAATTCTGGCGTAATGAGCGCAGATATTCGTCTGCCTCGAAATCACTCCCCTGCGAGCGGAGTATATCGCTCAGAAGAATGAATCCGCGGGCGAGCCAGTAGTTGTGCGGAGGATTGGCGTCAATCAATGCGTTCACCTCGCTCAACGCCTCCTTCGCCTGTTGATGGTCGAAATGATACTGCGCCAGATAATACGCACTCTTGGTTCCGTTTAATTCCTCAGGATTCGAAGCAAGCTCGCGCCAGATGGCAACAGATTCATCCCCACGCCCAAGATCGTAAAGCGCCATTGCCTTCACAAAAGCGGTTGCTTCTTTGCCCGAAGCCCCCAGGGTCGAAGAGCTGAGCAGTTTATCAGCCATCTCAACCACCCTGTCGTTGTCGGCCATATCACGGCTGACCTGCATTATCCCCATGCGCGCGGCATTGACAGTGGCTGCATCCGATGCCTTGGACTCAAGCTCCGTATAGCTCTCGAGAGCCTGACGCCCCATGCCGAGTTTCATCTCGGCATCAGCCTTGATGGCCAGCGCCTCAACGGCGCTCGGACTGTCGGGATACTTACCCACCACCTCCGAAGCATGTTTCAAGGCATCTGCATACCGCTCCCCCTCCATAGCCTTCTCTGCACTTTGCAATGTAAGCTCTGCCAACTCGGCGGTTTCAGGCCGGGGAGCTTCTGGCACACGGTCTATAAATTCGACATACCGGTCAACCTCCCCCCGGTCGGCATAAACCTGTTTCAAATCGTCGGCTGCCACACGGGCTTCTTCCGACGACGGATAATCTGTGATAACCTTCTTGTAATGCTCGATAGCCATTGTCGGATTGCCCGCATTGAGATAGGTGATGCCAAGAAGCAGCCGCGCCTTGCGCCCTTGAGCCGATGACGGATAACGCGAAGCCAGCATCGTGTAGGTCTCTATGGCACGGCCTTCATCGTTCATCTCCCCGTAACTCTCCCCCATTTCCAAAAGTGCCGTCGGTATGAGCGCCGACGACGGGAACTCCTCAATCATACGGCTCAGCGTCTCCACCTTACCTGCGTAATCGCGGCGCAAACCTTTCATAAGTCCCTGCTGGAACACGGGATAATCGCCAGCGCCGGGGTCTATAGAATAGGCTTTGCCGTAGTTATCGGCAGCCCTGGAGAAATCCGAAGCATAATAATAACAGTCGGCCAGCCGGTTATAGGCATCGGCGATGAGATGGGAATTTTTCTTGTCGGGGGTATCCGAGATGAACCGGCTGAAGTCTGACAAGGCCGCCCCGAACTGCTTGCGGGCAAAACGCGCATACCCAAGGTCGTAATATGCCAACGCACGGTTTGCATCCGTCCCCTGCCCGCTGCGTAGGTAGCTGTTATAGGCACTTATAGCCCCATCATAGTCGCCAAGCTCATAAAGGCACTCACCGCTCCAAAGCGTGGCCTCGGCAGCAACAGCCCGGTCGAAGCGACCCATTCCGGCAGCCCCATTCAGATAGCCGAGCGCCCCCTTCGGGTCTCCTCCCTGCAGACGCCGGGTACCCAGCCCGTAAAGCACCTTCTGCTTTGCCGCCAACACGCTGTCTGACGGACGCGCCACCTTTTCTATTGCCGCCAATGCCGCCTGATAGTTGTTATCGGTCATATAGCCGCTCACAAGATAATCGGCCACCATCTGGGTGTGGCGCGAATCGGGATAACGTTTCAGGAAATCCTCGAACATCGCCACAGAACTGCCGAATGGCACCCGCCCCCCCTGCATCCGTGCAACAGCAAGATTATAGAATGCCGTTTCCTGCGTCCGCGCATCATGGGTCATGCGGGCGGCCTTTTCAAGCGCAAGTGTTGCGGCATTGCTGTTGTCGAGCTTCAGATAAGCCTGTCCCATATAGAGGCACGCGCTCTGCCCCATGGAGGAATCATCCGACGACACAGGCGTCAACCGGTCCACGGCGTGTTGCCACCGTTTATTCTTGTAATCATCAACACCAAGAATATAAAGCGCCGACGGCAATGGCTTTGAAACCATGGCCACATAGCGTGAAAGCTCCTTGACCGCCGTAGCTTCATCGCCCAGATGCCATGCGGATTCGCCATAAATCCGTCTCATCTCGGCCTCAAAACCTTCAGGGGCATCGCCGCCAGCCAAAAGCCCGCCCGATAAGCGCGAAGACTCGCGGTAGTCACCCCGCTCGAATGCCAGCTGGGCAAGATAATAACGGCTCATGGCAACAGGCAGCCCCTCGCCCGACACTTTCTCCAGCTGCTCCCTGGCGCGGGAGTAATCCCCTTTAGCATAAGCTATATATCCAAGATAGAACCGTGCCGCCATGGCATATTCCTGGTTCGAGGCAAGGCGGTCGTAAATACGCTGCGCACGGTCATAGTCTGCGAATTTCAACATACAATAAGCCCTGCGGTATTCAAGGGCAGACGCCTCCGACGGGTTAAGCGCCCCACCGTCAACATAACGGTAAGCCTTCATCGCCTTGGCATATTCGCCGCTGTCGAACAGCATCGACCCGATATCCATTCTGACCTGTTCCCGCATCGCCGACGACGGATAATCACGCAGAAAGCGCTCCAGAAGCAGACCTGCATCAGCCCCGGGCAGACGCATAGCGGCAACAGCCTGCCGCAGACGTGCTGTCTCAGCCTCGTCTGTGCCTATGAATGCCTCGCTTTTAAGGGCATGTCGCAATTGGTCGGACGCCCCCTGGAAATTGGCATCCTCAATCATCAGCGAGCCACGCTCAATATACGAGGGCACTCCGGCACCCGTAACCTTTCCGGCAAAAGGAGCGTTCACAGCTCCGCAGTCAGCAGCCGAGCCGGCCTCTGCAGCTCCCCACACAACCGCTGCCAACGCTAATGCCCTGACAGCCATCCCCACCCCGCAAAATATCTTCATAAAACTCGTCCTTTCTATAAATTACCGCAAAGATACGAATAAGCGAGAGCAAAACCAAGTTCGCTTGAGTTTTGCCGTACATAAGCATCTCAGTCACCCTATCCAGGTTCCATTTCATCCGGTTCATATTAATCCTTTATCTGAAGCAAACCATCATGGAACCTACCACTCTATCCGCCGCGGATCATAATGATTTTTCATATGGTTTAAGTAAGTCGTCACAATTATTTTAATATTATCGGAGAGAGATTTTTCGAGGGATTTTAGCCTGAGAATGAAGGAGTGTAGTTGTCTACACGACTGAATATGAAGGCTAAAAGCACCGAAAAAGCTCCGCCGATGATATAAAGTCTCAAGATTCATAATATGCGTAATAATTTTGATGACTCACTTATTTATAATTAAATTTCATCAATGTGTGCTTATTTTGACAAAATACGATTACTTTTGTGGTAACGATTTTACAATCGGCAATTTGGCAATGGCTATAATCATTCCGAAAACCAGGATTGAAAGATACAACCTCATTATGGTAAAATAAGCCATCCTACACTATTGGCCCATTTTATCTATTGCAATATTTTGCAATGAATGTTTTCTAATTCAATACCCGGCCATATCCATTGTCAAGATGTTGTGCAGAATATTTTTTACAATTTAAAAACGCATCCAACCGACATAATTCAACCTAAAATAAAATTCAACATTTAAGTTTTTTTAATTATGAGAAAAACAATTGCGGCGGGAATCGCCATTATGATGGCTCTGGCGGGAACAGGCCAAGATGCCATGGCCGGGGAACAGGCCAAAGGTGCACAGGTCATAGCCCACAGAGGGTATTGGGACACTCCCCTGGCAGTGCAAAATTCACGGGCTTCACTCAAAAACGCCCTGGAGCTGAAAGTCTACGGTTCTGAAACCGACGTGTGGCTAACAACCGACGGGCAGCTCATGGCAAACCACGACATGACATTCAACGGAGTGACAATAAAAGACGCCACCGCCGACGAATGCCGCGCACTTACACTCGCCAACGGCGAACAGATGCCATCGCTAATCGACTTCATCGAAATAATAAAAGCAAGCGACAGCCCCACAAAACTGATTATCGAAATCAAAGACCACGGCACAGACCGCCAGAACCAAGCAGCAGCCTCAGCTGCCGTAGCCGCCGTAAAAAGCGCAGGAGTGGCCGATAAAGTTGAATATATATCTTTCGCCCAGGCGGCATGTCTGCAAATCATCGCCGACGACCCCGAAGCGAAAGTGGCATATCTCACAGGAGGCATCGCTCCAGCAGCGCTAAAACAGCAAGGCTATACCGGCATCGACTACCACATGAACGAACTGCGCCAAAACCCGCAGTGGGTCAAGGAAGCCCACGACCTGGGCATGACCGTAAACGTATGGACAGCCACATCGCGCCCCGACATAAATGAAATGACCCGTCTTGGAGTCGACTTCGTGACTACCGACGCACCACTCACAGCCATCGAAATAAAAGCCGACACCGACGCCCGCGCAGCCAGATAGCCCCGGATGCACATCCGCCGGACACAGACCCGCATCCGGAACATTGAGAGACTGTATAAAAATTTTTTCAATGAGAGGACTTTTATTCCTGAAAATCAACTATATAAGAAAAGAACGGTACAACTATCAGTTAAGAAAATGAAGGAGTAAAAAAGTTGCTTTGAGAGAGTGAAAGGATTAGAAAAGTCGTGTATTTTGAATGAAAGAGTTAACTAAATCTTAACAGTTTATAAATATTTTATGATTTAGAATTGAAAGCAAAGAGGCACGAAATTTCAAGGGAATACGCTGTATGTCAGCGAAAATGTGTAACTTTGCATATTGGCATATACGCCATATCTGAAACAATGTCTAAAATCATCGTTCAAAATACACCAATCACGGTTCTCTCGGTAGAGGAACAGGATTATATCTCCCTCACAGATATGGCAACTGCCAAAGAGGACGATAACCGTTCTGCCGATATAATCAAGAACTGGTTGCGAAACCGCTACACTATTGAATTTCTTGGTACTTGGGAGGTGATTCATAACCCAGATTTCAAAGTGGTCGAATTTGACCACTTTAGAATGAGTGCGGGTTTGCCGTCTTTTGTGTTGAGTGCTTCAGAATGGATAGAGCGCACAAATGCAATCGGAATAATAGTGAAGAAAGGTCGCTATGGAGGCACCTATGCTCATAAGGATATAGTCTTTGAGTTTGGTTCGGCAATAAGTGTGCCGTTCAAACTTTATCTTATCGAGGAATTTCAGCGGCTCAAAACGGAAGAACAGCGGTTGTTGGGTTGGTCGGCCACAAGATAACCGGGTTGTTCACGGGCATCATAGACCTCTCCGTCGAAAATCGCAGCATGTTTCACCGGCCCGGCTATCCCCCCCTTCCAATCGTCAACGTTTGATCCCAGGCAAGCCTTGGTGCCATCATCGAAAGTCAACTCTATAACCCCACGGAAAGCTGTTTTCCGCCCTATCATGCCTTCATTCCCATGGGGGGTGATAATCTTATCGCCCCACCAGCCGGGAGTGACCTGAACAGAAAAACGGTTGTAAGCCCCGGGATTGACATCCATGGCATCGGTCACATCATAGGTAAACGACCGCTTTGTTTTGCCATAATGGGTAAAGCCTGGTTTAAGCACCTCTTCACCGATTAGTTTCCCGTTGACATAAAGGTCATACACACCAAGTCCGGCAGTCATCCAGCACGCACGTTTCACCTTCCTGTCATTCTTAACGTCGGCCACAAACCAGCTCGCACCATCTGGGGCCAGTGTGAAATCATCAATCCTCCCCTCGACCACCGGCGCGTCTGCAGCCGAAATCCATTCAGAACACGCCCATAAAGCATTGTCAAGAGCCGCAATACGCTTTCCGGTATTTGAAGCCAGGACACCGGAAGCCGACACCACTATACCGACAGCCACCGCCAAAATCTTTTTCATGATATAATACATATACTTTTTAAGACACAGCCCGACAGTAACATCAAACCATGCGATTGGTTATTTATTGATTCCACAAAGATACTGATAAGCCGAGATCAAAGCCAAATTGATTTAAGCTTTGCTGAGCGTGAGTATCTCAGGCTAAGCCAAATATGCGGAGTATATACGTAATTCAACGGCGTTTGCGGCGTGGGAATAAGCGGCGGATTGCTGTCAGCGGGTGGCCTATGCTGCCCCCGACGATTACCAGCGTCACGGCTGTGACTATCAGCAGCAACCCTACGACGTTTCTGAAGGTCAGCTGTTCTCCGAAGACTGTCACTCCGATTATTACGGCCGTCACCGGCTCCATGGCGCCGAGTATGGCCGTCGGGGTTGAGCCGATATAACCTATGGCCATGGTTGTGCATAGGAATGAGACTGCGGTCGGCAACAAGGCGAGTGCGCTGACACCGGACCACTGGGAGAATCCTTGCGGCACACATATGCTTCCTTTTGCCAATAAATTGAGACTGAATATTATCAGACCGAAAACGAGCACATAGAATGTGACGGTCAGGGTAGGCACTTTTGACAATCGGGTGCGGTTTACCCCTACTATATACAAGGCATAGGATAGAGCCGAACCCATAACCATGGCTGTTCCGGTGGCGCTGAGAGTGACACCACCTTCCCCTTGGTAAAGTAGGCCTATCCCTGTGAGGGCTGTTGCAAGGCAGAAGATAGTCAGCGAGGTTATTTTCTCATGGAACAGGGCGGCCATGATTATTGCCACCATCAACGGATATACGAACAGGAGGGTTGACGCGATGCCAGCCTCCATGTAGCGGTAACTCTCAAACAGGGTCAGCGACGACAGTCCGACCAGTATGCCGAATATGGCGAGGAGGCCGCACTGAGGGGCTGTTACTGCGGCAGACTTTCCGCGAATAGCCATCATTAGCGCCACTATGGGTATGGCCAGCAGATAACGGAAAAACAATATGGAAGAGGTATCCATTCCGTCGGCCATGAGGGGAAGCGCGAATAGCGGGTTAAGCCCGTAGGTTGCCGCAGCTATGAAGCCGAGGGTGTATCCTGTTATTTTGCGAGTATCCATCTGTTGGTTTTGCGAGTATTCTGTTATGACGGTTTTCTACGGCAAAGTTACGCAATTTCTGAATAACAGAATCCACCGGCCACAATCAATAGCCGGTGGATTCTGTTATATAAGGTGGATTACAGGCGGTCAGAAGTTGTTTTCGACACGCTGGAAGTAGGCCTGGGGCTTGCGGCAGACCGGACATGCCTTTGGGGCGTTATTACCTTTATGGAGGTATCCGCAGTAGCGGCACTGCCATACGGTTTCGGAATCGGGGTCGGAAAACACCTCTCCTTTATCCATGCGGTCAATCAGCTTGCGGTAGCGTGCTTCATGGTGCTGCTCCACAACAGCTATGTTTGCAAAGAGGTTGGCGATTGCGTTGAACCCCTCTTCGCGGGCCACGCGCGAGAATTCGACATACATGTCAGACCATTCCTCATGTTCGCCGGCAGCTGCCTCTCGCAGATTGCGGGCGGTGTCGCCTATCGGGCCGGCGGGATATGAAGCCGTGATTTCCAGCATACCTTCGTCGAGATATGAGAAGAAGTTTTTGGCATGGGAAAGCTCCTGCTCGGCGGTTTCCATGAATATCGCCGCAATCTGTTCGTATCCTTCTTCGCGGGCTATTTCCGCAAAGATGGTGTAGCGGTTACGTGCCTGGGATTCTCCGGCGAATGATTTCAATAGGTTCTGTTCGGTGCGTGTTCCGCGAATGTTTTTCTTATCCATATTTTATGGTGTTAAATGCATGATTAAATCCAATGATTATAACAACCGGGGGATGGAAAAGTTGGCTTTGTTTTCGACTTATTCGTATCTTTGCGCAGACAATTCAATAACAACCAATCAAAATCCAAAAAACTCTGATAATACCATGAATCTACTCAGAATGCTCGCAGTCATAACGGCGACAACAGCAATGGCAACCCACGCCTTAGCCGAACCACCGGCAGAGAAAGACTTCAACGCATATCTTTTCACCTACTTCACCGGCAACGACATCAATGAAGAACAGATCCGGTTTGCCGTCAGTATGGACGGATATGACTATTACGCACTTAACAACAACAACCCGGTTCTCGACTCAAAAGAAATAGCCTCTACCGGAGGCGTGCGCGACCCCCATATCCTGCGATGTGAAGACGGGAGAACATTCTACATGGTCGTGACCGACATGGTGTCGGCCAACGGATGGGACTCCAACCGCGCGATGGTGCTCCTGAAATCGACCGACCTCGTCAACTGGGATCATTCCGTTGTCAACATACAGAAACGCTACCCCGGCCAAAGCAACCTAAAACGCGTATGGGCGCCACAGACAATCTTCGACCGCGAAGCGGGCAAATATCTCGTCTATTGGTCTATGCAACACGGAGACGGACCCGACATAATCTACTACGCCTACGCAAACCCCGATTTCACAGACCTTGAGGGTGACTACAAACCGCTGTTCATACCCGCCGACAAAAAATCATGCATCGACGGCGACATTGTTTACCGCGACGGAAAATACCACCTCTTCTATAAAACCGAAGGACACGGCAACGGCATCCGCGTGGCCACCACCGACTCCCTTACCTCCGGCCGGTGGGCCGAAGACCCCGAATACAAGCAGCAAACCCCCGAAGCCGTGGAGGGGGCCGGAACATTCAAACTGATCGGACAAGACAAGTACATCCTCATGTATGACGTCTACATGAAAGGCAAATACCAGTTCACCGAAACCACCGACCTCAAAAACTTCAGGATCATAGATTCCGACGTGTCAATGAACTTTCATCCACGCCACGGCACCGTAATCCCAATCACCGACACCGAACTCCGCCGGCTGCTCAAACGCTGGCCATCAGCCGACATGGGCAACATAACAGCTGCCGTCAACCCTGTAATACCAGGTTTCCATGCCGACCCGGAAGTCATGTATTCCCACAAAACCGGACGCTACTATATCTACTCAACATCCGACGGCAAACCAGGATGGGGTGGCGCAGACTACCGTTGCTACTCATCTGCCGACCTCACAGACTGGATTGACGAAGGTGTCGTGCTCGACCTGGCATCCGACCAGGTCGCATGGGCCGACGGCAACGCATGGGCACCGGCAATCGAAGAAAAATATGAAAACGGACGCTACCGCTACTACCTCTATTTCAGCGGAAACCCCGTTGCCGGAGGTGGAAAGCAGATTGGAGTAGCCATTGCCGACCACCCAACAGGCCCATTCTCCGACATCGGCCACCCCATAATCACACAGTCTCCCACAGGACGGGGCCAACAGATTGATGTAGATGTATTCACCGATCCCGTATCCGGAAAAAGCTACCTCTACTGGGGCAACGGCTACATGGCCGGAGCCGAACTTAAACCCGACATGACCTCCATTATTGACTCGACACTCACAGTAATGACACCTCAAGGAGGCACGCTCAAAGACCACGCCTACCGCGAAGCCCCCTACGTATTCTTCAACAACGGCACATACTACTTCATGTGGTCGGTCGACGACACCGGCTCGGCAAACTACCACGTAGCCTACGGCACATCCGACTCCCCACTCGGCCGGATAAAGGTTGCTAAAAAGCCTGTAATACTCAGCCAGCGCCCCGAAAAAGGGATCTACGGAACCGCCCATAACTCCGTGATACGCATCCCCTCAACCAACGACTGGCGCATCGTCTACCACCGCATCAACAAAAACTACCTCAACGACTCACCCGGCACCCACCGTGAAGTCTGCATCGACCCCTTCACCATCAACCCAGACGGCACCATCTCCCCAATCACCCCAACAAACTGACCAACACCCCACCTTTCATTCCGACCGTCTGACAGGTCTGACATGTCAGCCTCGTCCGACAAATCAAAAACAAAACCGGGAAGCGGCCCAATGCAGCTTCCCGGTTAAATATTAAAGCGAAATAATCTTGATTGATTCTTATTCAGCCTTTCCGTTAGAACCCAGCACATTCACAATCTTGTGCTTGTAGAGTTTCTCCATCTCGTCGCGGGCCGGGCCGAGATATTTGCGGGGGTCGAACTCAGCGGGCTTCTCGTCAAACACCTTGCGGATAGCGGCGGTCATGGCCAGACGGGAGTCAGAGTCGATATTGATTTTGCAAACAGCGCTCTTCGCAGCCTTGCGCAGCTCCTCTTCAGGAATACCGATAGCATCGGGCAGCTTGCCGCCATGCTCGTTGATGATGTCGACATATTCCTGGGGAACCGACGACGAGCCGTGGAGCACGATAGGGAAGCCGGGGAGCTTCTTCATAACACCGTCGAGCACATCGAATGCCAAAGGAGGAGGAACCAGACGGCCTTCAGCGTTGCGGGTGCACTGTTCGGGAGTGAACTTGTAAGCACCGTGGCTTGTACCGATCGAGATTGCCAATGAGTCGCAGCCTGTGCGGGTAGCGAAATCGATAACCTCCTCAGGGTCGGTATAGGTGTGGTGGTCTGAAGAAACCTCATCCTCAACACCGGCCAACACGCCGAGCTCGCCCTCAACAGTCACGTCATACTGGTGGGCATAGTCAACAACCTTCTTGGTCAGGGCAACATTCTCCTCATAAGGAAGATGTGAGCCGTCAATCATAACCGAAGAGAAACCGTTGTCGATGCAGTCTTTGCAAAGTTCGAAGCTGTCGCCATGGTCGAGGTGAAGAACAATCTGGGGGTGTTCCCAGCCAAGTTCTTTGGCATACTGCACAGCACCTTGGGCCATATAACGGAGCAAAGTGGCATTGGCATAGTTGCGCGCACCCTTTGAAACCTGAAGAATCACAGGAGATTTCTCCTCAGCGGCAGCCTTGATAATCGCCTGCAACTGCTCCATATTGTTGAAATTGAAAGCCGGGATGGCATAACCACCCTTGATAGCCTTGGCAAACATCTCGCGGGTGTTGACCAGGCCAAGTTCTTTATAACTTACCATGTTGTTAATTATATATTGGTTATATAAGTTCCGATTACGCTCTCCCCACCCATCTTATTTAACCGCAAAATTACGAAAATTCCCCCACCCCACCATCCCTTTTCAATAAATTTAGCATTAAACACCAATGCAACCCGTTTCATTTTTTTTCCGTATCTTTGCATCATAACATAGAAATGGATAATATGGAAAAAATCATACTCACTGGCGACCGCCCCACTGGTAAGCTCCATCTCGGCCACTATGTAGGGTCTCTGCGACGCCGCGTAGAACTCCAGAACTCCGGAGAGTTCAGCAAAATATTCGTTATGATTGCCGACGCGCAGGCTCTCACAGACAACGCCGACAATCCCGAAAAAGTGCGCCAGAACGTAATCGAAGTAGCACTCGACTACCTATCGGTAGGAATCGACCCTGAAAAAACCACCATATTCATCCAAAGCCAGGTTCCCGAACTATGCGAACTGGCATTCTACTACATGAATCTCGTTTCGGTGGCACGTGTGCAGCGCAACCCCACGGTGAAAACCGAAATCAAGATGCGCAACTTCGAGCAGTCCATCCCCCTGGGGTTCTTCTGCTACCCCGTAAGCCAGGCATCAGACATAACAGCATTCAAAGCCACAACCGTACCCGTCGGGGAAGACCAGGCCCCGATGATTGAGCTGACACGCGAAATCGTAAACCGCTTCAACCACATCTACGGCCCGACACTCGTAGAGCCGGAAATACTCCTGCCCGAAAACGCGATATGCCGACGCCTTCCCGGCACCGACGGCAACGCCAAGATGAGCAAATCCCTCGGCAACTGCATCTATCTTTCCGACAGCCCCAAAGAGCTGAAAAAGAAAGTCAACAGCATGTATACCGACCCCGAGCACCTCACCATCGACGCTCCGGGCCATCTCGAAGGCAACTGCCCGTTCATATACCTCGACGCATTCAGCCGCGACGAGCACTTTGCCAAATACCTCCCGGCCTACAGCAACCTGCAGGAACTAAAAGACCACTACACCCGCGGAGGCCTCGGCGACGGGACAGTCAAAAAACTCCTCCTCAACATACTCGAAGAGGAACTCGCCCCCATACGTGAGCGCCGCGCCCGCTATGAGAAAAATATCCCCCAGGTCTACGAAATCCTCCGCCAGGGTTCACAGCAAGCCCGCGCCACCGCAGCGGCAACCCTCGACGAAGTCCGTTCAGCCATGCGCATCAACTACTTCAACGACACCGACCTGATCTCATCCCAATCCGCTCTCTACACCAAGCGCTGACCCACCCCCTCTCCTCCACATACCCTCGAACACCCCACGGAAAAACCATACCCTCCCACAAATGAGGCGCATTTCGTTTTGAAATGCGCCTCATCCATCTTCCGGCCTTTTATTAAAACCTTCAGCCAACTCACACTATCCTCGATGTCGGCTCCGGCCTGACCGGCAAACCCTCCTTATGCGTCACGTGCCCGTGAGGTTTGTTCATCTTCAGCTTGATTTCGTCAAACCCTTTGCCATAAACCCCGTTCACCTGGGCCTGGGTGATAAACGCATTCTGGTCAATCGATTTGATGATTCGGAATATAGTCACAGACTCTATCTTGCGGCACATCACCAAAAGCACCTTAACATCCTTCTTTGAATACCACCCCATACCGTCAAGCACCGTGCACCCCCTCTGGGCCTCATTGTTGATTGCAGTGGCAATCTCTTGCCATTTAGGCGAAAAAATAGTGAACTGCACCGCCATCCTGTTCGTGTTAATCATCGAATCTGCCATAAACGGAATAACAAACAACGTGATCAGGCCATAAACCAGCGCCGGCACTGCCTCCTGAAATGAGAAATCATCCTGCATCAACGCTTTCAGCAACATCGACGAGCTGATTACCGAAAGGTCGAAATACATCATCGCACGCCCTATCGACACATTGCTCTTCTTTGAAGCCACTGCCGCCACGATATCAGTGCCACCCGTCGAACCGTTATGGATAAACACCAATCCGATTCCCAGACCACACAACACCGCGCCTATTATTATATCCATAAACGTCTGCCCCTCAACAGGCGGCTTCGTAAACAGCGGTTGGAACAGTGCGAAAACCGTTGAGATAACAACAACACCGAAAAGAGTCCTGATTACAAACGTACGGCCCACAATCTTGTAGGCCATGACAAGCATCAGGATATTAACCGTGAAAATCGTAACCGAATAAGGGATGTGGAATCCGAACACCCCGTAACTGACCATATCCACAACCTGGCTCAGACCGGCCATACCGCCGATAACAACCTTGTCGGGCGCAGTGGCGATAAATGCGCAGAAACCGAGGCCATAAAGCGAAATGCCGAATATAATCAGCAGATAATCTTTGGCAAACATCCATAGTTTGGGCTTTCCTAAAGTCATTGCTTGGTAATATTTTTTTTGCAGGGCTAAGTCTCGTTTTCCGCCAAGACCTCCTCCGGGTTAATACTCGCCACAAAATTAATCAATTCGCACAACACTCCAATCCCGCGCCGCAAAAAAATCAGACAAATATCACCATTCCTCACCCATGACATCAAAACTCGGACATGCCTTCCTGGCGAAATCGCAGTGGCCATACACGCGCGCTCCGGGGAACCGTTCCCTCAACAATCCCACCAGCTGTTTCATAGCCACCTTCTGCTGTTGAGTCCTCGTATCGGCCGGACGCATCTCCACATCCACCCCTCCCACATAACACACCCCCACAGAATGGCTGTTATGCCCCATGCAATGCGCACCCGCCTTCCACAACGGCCTCCCCCGCTCAATCCTGCCGTCAAGACACACAACAAAATGGTAACCCACATCCCTCCAGCCACGCTCCTCAACATGCCACCGCCTGATATCGGCAACCCTCACATCACGCCCCGCCGGGGTCGCAGAGCAATGGATGATTATCTCATCAATCCTCCTACTCCCGGCATCAAGCCATCCTTTCTCCAAAACCCCGGCAGAGTCCTCCTTTTTCATAACAATCTCTTTTTTCATAGCAATCAGTGTTATTTGATTATTTTTCCATCGCAAAATTACATCCTCCGCCCCGGCTCCTGCAACCTTAAAAATCCCGGAATAAGCCAGGCAACAAAACACCCGAAAATCTACCCTACCACTAAACCATCAGCCATACACCTTTGTCTAACTACCGTAACTAAAAACAAACACCTATGAACAAAAATCTTCAGACAATTGTCGGCGCTCTGCTAATAGCCGCCGGCATCTTCTTCCTCGGCATCTTCATCAAAGCCGGTATCGACAACATGGCCTTCCGCGACAGGCAAGTAACCGTAAAAGGCCTCGCCGAGCGCGAAGTGCAGGCAAACCGGGTAACATGGCCCATACAATACAGCGTGGCAGGCGACGACCTCCTTGCCCTTTACGACCAAATGACCCGCAACAACGAAAAAATCGTAAACTTCCTGACAACAAACGGAATCGAAAAATCCGAAATATCCATAAACCCGCCCGACACCTACAACGCCACCACAAACCAATATTCATCTGGCAACTTCCGGTATAACTACTCCCTGACATGCAACGTCACGGTAACAACCTCAAAAGTCGACAAAGTGCGCCAGCTCCTCGACCGCCAGTCTGAACTCCTCAAAGAGGGCATACCCTATTCCAATTCCTACATCAACTACGAATACACTGCCCTCAACGACATAAAACCCGAAATGATTGCCGAAGCCACCAAAAACGCCCGCGAGGCCGCAGCCCGGTTCGCCGAAGATTCGGGGTCGAAAGTAGGAAAAATGAAAACCGCCTCTCAAGGCCAGTTCTCCATCGAAGACCAGTCTGCCACCCCATTCATCAAAAAAGTGCGCGTGGTCTCCACAATCGTCTACTACCTTGAAGACTGACCGCAACTACCGGTCAAATTAGCCCAATAAGGCTTATCGGGCTAATTTGACTTATAAGTCCAACCAAATTAACTGGTCTGATTTCTTTGATTTGCCCATGTCCGAAAAATTCCCTACCTTTGCGGCGAATTTCGTAATCTCTGGTGGGACATTGCTGCCCGCGTATATTGCGAGTATTGTTTAATTTAAACGTTTAAATTAGTCATGGATTTAATTAAGGTTGCCGAAGAAGCTTTTGCTACCGGCAAACAGCATCCTCAGTTCGGCCCTGGCGACACAATCACAGTCGCTTACCGAATCAAAGAAGGTAACAAAGAGCGTATCCAGCTGTATCGCGGTGTTGTGATCCGCATCTCTGGAGAAGGCACTAAAAAGCGCTTCACCGTGCGCAAAATGAGCGACAACATCGGCGTTGAGCGTATCTTCCCGATAGAATCCCCCTTCATCGATTCTATCGTCATAAACAAATACGGTAAAGTGCGCCGCGCCAAACTCTACTACCTCCGCGGCCTCACCGGCAAGAAAGCTCGCATCAAAGAGCGTCGCGTAATCAAAAACTGATACCTTCTTGCCAATCCGAAAAAACAAACGCGCTCCGGCCATCGGCCCGGGCGCGTTTCTTGTGTGCAGATCAACTATAGATTAAGATAAATAAATCCTTTACAACATTTAGAGATTGTCTAAAATTTTTCCCAAAAGATTTTTAAACAAGCTCTTACCCCCTGCATTTCGATCCGGAAAAAATATTATCAAAACAAAAAAGGAACCACTGCCGCTGTTGACATTGCCAGCAACAAAACCACATTCCTCCCAAGGCGCGCCATCCTCACCAGTCTGATAGCTCTCACATTCTCATTCATAGTTGCCGTAATTTAAAAGTCCTGTAAATATCATTTCATTATCCCTTATGATAACCCTGTTATCAATCTTCAATCCGTTCCAACTCCCCCGTATGTACCTATAACCGACCCACACCTGCCATTGTTCGTCTCAGACCAAAAAAAATCCTTCGTTTCCTTCACAGGTAACCAAGGATTAAAGCCAAAAGGCATGATTTGTGATTCTAAATGTTGTGGCCATAACGCCATCAACTTCAAGTGTAGAGATTATATCTTACTTACATTCATCTTTTTATCCGGAATGGCCAAAACCACACAGCCCGCCTCCCGGCGCACAGGCAGCTCTGTTTTTTCAAAATCCGCACTTTCCCGAATATTTCGCTCGTGCGTTTTTTCAAAAAGTCTGACCTTGAAAAACACCATCGGATAACCGATGCAAAGTTACAAATTTCCAACCCATCCGCCAAACTTAGAGGCGGCAACGTCACTCTTGTGCATACCCCCCTACTACTAAAAATGGTTAAAACGCATTTATGATTTCAGAAATAGCAATAGCATCTTCAACGCTGGTGCACCGGGTAATCGGCAGACTCACACATCTCCTGGCAAGACGCTCCGTAACCTCAAGTACACCAGAATATCGCTTTCCAAGCATATCGGCATAACATGGCTGCCTGTGGGGCGGAACGGCATAATGGACATCCCAACCAACGCCGTTAGCACTCAGATAACGGGTAAAAGCCTCCCTGTCCTCAACATGCACCACGAACTGATGGAACACATGCCCTTCCTCAAGCCGTGGAAGCCTGATTTTCGGATTGGTTATATGTGTGCAATAGATTCCAGCCAACCCACGGCGCTCCTCACCCTCACGGGTCGCGAAACCAAGTTTATATGCCACAACGGCGGCCTGGATCGGATCCATACGGCAGTTGAATCCCTGATAAATATTATGATAGCGCCGGTTGCTGCCATAATTGGCCAACGCCATGACAGCATCGGCAAGCTCCTTATCATGCGTAGCCACAGCACCCGCATCCCCAAGAGCCCCAACATTTTTCGTAGGATAGAAACTGAATCCGGCAGCATCGCCAAGACCGCCGGTGGCATACCCGCCATAAAGGCCTCGACAAGCCGACATCGCTCCTATCGCTTGCGCATTATCTTCTATGATTTTCAACCCATGACGGCGCGCGATATCCTTAATCTCACCCCCCCAGCTCACCCGGCCATACAAATGAACCGTCATTATAGCCCGTGTACGCTCCGTAACAGCATCTTCAATTAACAATGGGTCAATATTCGACGTCTCCTCCGAGGCATCAACAAGCACCGGAACCAGACCTGCATCACTGACCGCAAGCACCGAAGCCACATAAGTATTGGCCGGCACGATAACCTCATCCCCCGCCTTCATCACACCCAGTTCGACATATCCCCTTAGAATCAGCCTCAAAGCATCAAGCCCGTTGCTGACCCCAACCACATAAGCCACACCCGCCATCTCACCGAGCCTACGCTCGAAAGCCTCCACCTCAGCGCCCCCTATATATCGCCCGCTACACACAACACGCTCCACAGCCTCCCTGATGCCATCCATATAAGGCTCGTTGACCTTCCCCAAATCCAGAAACGGATATTTTATAGCTTCCATTTACAGTTAAACCTTGAAAATGCTCAGAACAACGGCCCCCTCTCCAGCGCCAGATGCCGGAACTCGTCGAAATCCCTGACATAGTCTGCCTCATCGAAATAATTCGACGTCAGCACCAGACACACCGAGCCGGAAGAAAAATCATCAAGCGTACGCCACACACCGCTGGGAATCAGCAACCCCTCAAACGGTTTGTTAAGCATATATGTCTTCCATGAAAACCCGTCGAAAAGGTTCACACTGAAACTCCCCCCCACGGCTATAACAAGCTCCATCTGCTCATGGTGAGAATGCCCTCCACGCTCTTCACCCGCAGGCACATCATAAATCCAATACGCCCGCTTCAGATCAAACGGCAATTGCGCCCCCCCTTGGGCAAACGTCAGATTCCCCCGTGGATCATGAATCCGCGGCAACTGCAGAATCCGCGGCACAGCCAAATTCCCGGTTTCCATATTCTTCAGTTATTTTGCATTTTACAGTCCCGCTCAACCACCTTCCCGTCCAAGTTTCATCAGATATTCCCCATACTCATTATTGCGCAACCTCTGCCCCAGCCCAACAAGCTGCGCCCCGTCAATCCATCCCTGGCGGAAAGCAATCTCCTCGAGCACAGCCACTTTGAATCCCTGCCGGTTCTGAACCGCCTGTATGAAATTCGAAGCATCCATCAGCGAGTCAACCGTGCCGGTGTCAAGCCATGCGAAACCACGCCCGAAAACCTCAACAGCAAGCCTGTCATTTGCAAGATATGCATTGTTGACACTTGTAATCTCCAGCTCACCGCGCGCCGAAGGCTTAACCCCACGGGCAATCTCCACAACATCATTCGGATAGAAATAAAGCCCCGTAACCGCCGTATCGCTCTCCGGATTCGCAGGTTTCTCTTCAATCTTCAGCGCCTTCCCCTCGTCGCCTATAGTCACGACCCCATAACGGCGCGGATCCTTAACCGGATAAGCGAAAACCGTCGCCACGGCCATGTCATTCGCCCTGCGGGCAGCAATGCGGAGCATACGCGAAAATCCCTGGCCATAGAATATATTATCCCCAAGAACCAGACACACAGCATCATCGCCGATAAAATCCTCACCGATGATAAACGCCTGTGCCAACCCTTCCGGGCGTGGCTGCTCGGCATACTCAAACCTAACTCCCAGCTCCTCGCCGCTACCAAGCAGACGCCGGAATGCAGGGAGGTCAGCAGGAGTCGAAATAACAAGAATCTCCCTTATCCCCGACAGCATCAAAACCGACAGAGGATAATAAATCATAGGCTTGTCATAAACCGGCAGCAACTGCTTCGACACCCCCAGGGTCATCGGGTGCAATCTTGTGCCGGCGCCTCCCGCCAAAACAATTCCTTTCATATACTCCACTTTTTATAGCAACCATAAATCTTATTAGCCTTATTAACTCCCGCTCCCGACACTCTCAACCCATCCACGATTGTCAAGATACCATTTGACAGTCCGCCTTATCCCCTCCTCGAAACTCGTCTCAGGATACCACCCCAACTCTTTCACAATCTTCTCCGGATCGATAGCATAGCGCATATCATGTCCCGGACGGTCAGCCACATAGCCGATTAGTCCCTCGTTAATCACATCCAAAGGCACTTTAAGCATCGACCGGTAACGCCCATCCGTCTCGGCCATTTCCTTCACAAGATTGATTATCAGCCTGACAATCCTTATATTCTCCTGTTCGTTGAACCCCCCGATATTATAAACCTCACCGACCCGGCCACGACGCGCCACCATATCGACAGCTTTGCAATGGTCTTCAACATAAAGCCAGTCGCGGACATTCACCCCCTTGCCATAAACCGGAAGTTCCTTCCCCTCCAGAACATGCCCGATCATCAACGGAATCAATTTTTCCGGGAACTGATACGGACCATAGTTATTACTGCACCTGGTAATCGCCACCGGCAGCCCATAGGTTTCATAATAGGCAAGCGTCATAAAATCTGCTGATGCCTTTGCCGCTGAATAAGGAGACCGGGGAGCCAATGGCGTATCCTCTGTGAAAAAACCTTCTCCATAACATTTCAGGTCGGTGCGCCCGCTGGCAACCTCGGCAACCTCGGCAGAAAGCTCGAGAGGCATCGGAGCCCCCTCACTGCGTGGTAGCGAACCATACACCTCATCGGTTGAAATCTGCACAAACAGTTTCCCATCCCGGTAACAGGGCTTCCCCGCTCCATCCATACCCGTCTGCCACGCAACCCGCGCACATTCCAGCATATTATGGGCACCAAGGATATTGGTGTCCAGGAAAACACGAGGCCCGGTTATCGACCGGTCAACATGGCTTTCGGCCGCGAAATTAATCACATAATCCGGATCAAAATCACGCATCAGACGCTCCACGGTCTCCCGGTCTCTGATATCGCCCTTTACGAACTCAACATTCTCCCTGGCAACATCATCGGCAATCGTCAGCAGATTACCGGCATAAGTCAGCGCATCAAGCACAACAATCCTCACATTCTCCCCATAACGAGCAAGAAGATACTTCACAAAGTTGCTCCCGATGAAACCGGCACCGCCGGTAACAAGATATTTCTTTATATCAGACATATTAATTCCGTTTATTCCACCACCCTCCGACTTTCAAAGTTACTCATTTTTCCCAAACCGCCAACCCCTTTATCGCCGAAAATTGTTACCTTTGCATACTTCATGCTCCAACCGGAAACATCCGGCCAACAACAAACAATTACAAACATTCCCGCAATATGAGTTTCATCGACAATATCAAGATGATGCCCCCGGTAACTAAAAACCTGATCATCATCAATGTTATCATATGGTTGGCCATGATTGCCATCCGTCCGCTGTCAGACATGCTCCAGCAATACGGTGCGCTATACTACTTCACATCCGACCAGTTCATCCCCTCGCAGCTCGTCACCTACATGTTCATCCATGCAAACATCTGGCATCTTTTCTTCAACATGTTCGCCCTGTTCATGTTCGGAGTGACGATGGAGCGGGTGCTCGGAGCGCCAAAATTCCTGTTCTACTACATCTCTTGCGGCATCGGTGCCGCATTGGTGCAGGAAGGTGTCTTCGCCATAATGATCCACCACTACGCATCGGTTTTCCAGAACGCCGGTTCGCTGACATCTCTCCTGCGACACCTGTCAGTCACAAACCAGGAACTGTTCAACATAGGCATAAACCCAGCCGAACCGGTAGTGCACCAGATTTTCGCGCTTTACCATACCCCCACAATCGGAGCATCAGGCGCGATATTCGGCATCCTCCTTGCATTCGGATACATGTTCCCCAACATACGCCTCTATCTCATCTTCCCACCGATACCCATCAAAGCCCGTGTATTTGTGCTCATCTACGCCGGCATTGAGCTGCTGATGGGCATCTACAACAGCCAGGCTGATACCGTAGCACACTTCGCCCATCTCGGCGGAATGCTCTTCGGTCTGCTAATCCTGATTTACTGGCGCCGCAAACACATCATAGGCGGCCCCTACTTCTAAAAAACACCATGCGCCTTGCAATCGCCAATATAGCAGTTTTCCTGGTTCTAAAGTTGCTGTGGCTGACCGCCCCCGACGGCACTGTCGATGCAATTGTCAACCTGCTTGCCCTACCTTCAACCCCTGGGCAGCTCATCCATACGCCATGGGCCATGCTTACCTACATGTTCATACACATCGATTTCTGGCATCTGGTCATAAACTGCCTGTGGCTGGCATGGTTCGGAGCACTCCTCTCAGAAGTAGCCGGAAGCCGCTGGCTTTTGGCCGATTTCCTGGCAGGAGGACTCGCCGGAGCCTTGATGTTCATGATTGTAGCCCCCATGGCATCTGCCGGATCGGCATGCCTGCTCGGTTCATCGGCAGCTGTTTTCGCAGTGATAACCGCTACACTGATTTCCGCACCTCAGAAACGTGTGACCCTCGCCTTGATTGGAGCCTTCTCTCTAAGATGGATAGCCGCAGTCGGCATGATTCTGTTTTTCCTCGCATCAATCGAGATGGAACCTTCGCAGACAGCCGCCCATCTCGGAGGAATAGCAGTCGGAATCATCTCTTCCATAATCTGGCGGCTACATACACGGCGCGACATGGAAACAATGAAAAACCTCACTCGAAACCGGCTTGACCATCTTGCCCTCATTGACAAAGTGAATCGTTCCGGCTACTCATCCCTGTCGCGCCAGGAGCAGTTGCGCCTCTTCAACCTATCCACAGGAAACCGTTCCGGACGCGTTTCCGCAACACGCCGTTAACCCATTACTCCATGACTTTCCGTTGTAGAACCATATTCCGGCTGTTATTCCTGGCCACCGGCGCCGCAGTGGCGATCCTAACCGTAGCCTCTGCCTACGGAGGGGTGGTAAACCCGGCCGTCACAACCATACCGGCTATCCTCGCCATGACATTTCCCGCATGGCTCACCATATCGGTTTTACTTCTGATAATTAGCTTATTCACAATCAAAAAGGCAGCAATCCTACAGGCAGTCGCCATCGCAGCCTCAACACCGGCCATCGCAGGTATAATGCCACTCAACATATGCCCCGACCAACAGGCAGACACAAACAGTGGCGACACATTCTCTTTTATGACCTATAACGTCTTCCAACTCACCGACTGGACCCGCCAAGACATACCCTACGACCGTCAGCAGTGGGAAGATGAGAACGCCAGGGGATTCGTAAACCCCACAATGACAACAATCCTGCGGATAGCCCCCGATATAGCCTGTCTACAGGAACTCCCATCCTCTCTCGTCAACAAGTGGATTCATCTCACCACCCTACAGGCCGACTCCCTGAAAACCATCCTGCCAAACAGCGTCGATGTGGAAGGAGAAGCCGTCTACTCCCGGTTCCCGTTGCGCCCTATCGTGTTGCGCCAGCCTGAAAGCCGCTATTGCCGGTTCGGAGCCGCCGTAGCCGACATCCATGGACAGAAAGTTCTTTTGGTAAGCGTCCACTTCGAGTCAATCGGTCTCAACAACGACGACAAAGCACTCTTCCATGAACTCACCGAGGGTGAAGCCACCTCACGCAGCGACCTCGGCCGTGTACGGCGCCAGCTCATTTCTAAACTCTCGCAGGCATTCCGCAACCGTGCCATACAGGCACAACTGCTCCGTAGCCAAATCGACTCGCTCAACATCGAAAACGTCATAATCGCAGGCGATTTCAACGACATCCCCGGCTGCTACGCCCTGCGGCTGCTTTGCCGCGACGACTTCCACACCGTCTTCTCAAAAGCCGGACGTGTAACCCGCCACACCTACCACGCCAACAGGTTCTATTTCCACATCGACCATATCCTCTACCGTGGAAACCTACGGCCTTTATCATACACCCGCCTCACACCACCACATTCCGACCACTACCCCATCCTCACCAACTTCCTCATAACCCCTCCCGCACCCACTGGCAATGAATAGCAGCTTAGATGGTGTTTAATGTATCAATGTTATTAAACACCATCTTAATAGCAACACCACCTCTTTGTCTATTTCTGTTTTTTCACTAACTTTAAGGCGAATTTCCCCACGGGAAGGATGCACCCCGGTGCATCCTCACTCTATAACCTCGATAGAATCACCAATCATAAAAAAATAACATAACTTATGAGACCAATCTTTATGGGCTTCTGCTTGGCAGCTGCGGCAACAGCCGTCAGCGTCTCCTCCTGCTCCAAAAAGCAGCATGAAAACCCGTTTCTGAAACCTTACGAGACAATCTACGAGATTCCTCCATTTGAAGACATCCTCATTGAGGACTACATCCCCGCTTTCGATGCCGGAATCGCCGAAGCAAAAAACTCAATCGATTCTATCGTCAACAATCCGGAAGCGCCGACATTCGCCAACACAATCCTCCCACTCGACTATCTCAGCCCTACTCTTGAGCGTGTCATGGGCGTGCTGATGTCGCTCACCGAAGCCCACTCCTCTCCCGAACTGATTGAAGTATCCGAAAACCTCCTGCCACGCTACACCGCTTTCAACGACGAGCTGATGATGAACCAGGGGCTTTTCAACCGCGTAAAAGAAATCTACGACCGCCGCGACTCTCTTGGCCTGGCACACGACGAAATCCGCGCCGTTGAAGAAACCTACCGCCAGTTTGCCCGCAACGGAGCCCTCCTCCCTGCCGACAAACAAGAGCAGCTCAAAGCCGTAAACTCCCGTCTGACCGACCTATACCTGAAATTCAACAAAAACCTCCTCGCCGCCAACAACGCCTTTGAAATCGTTGTCGACAACGAGGCCGACCTGGCTGGCATTCCCGCTTCAACCGTGGCCAATGCCGCAGAAGAAGCCAAAGCCCGCGGCAAAGAGGGCAAATGGGTCTTCACCCTCCACGCCCCGTCGCGCCTTCCCGTGCTCCAATATGCCGACAACCGCGACCTCCGCGAAAAAATGTGGAAAGGCTACACCAACAACGCCCAAAGTGGTGAAAACAATAACTGCCCGGTTATCGCAGAAATAGTGAAAACACGTGCCGAGAAGGCCTCAATCATGGGCTATCCCGATTTCGCGTCCTATATGACCGAGCAAGTAATGGCCAAGACACCGCAGGCGGCTGAAGACCTCCTTATGAGCATCTGGACACCTGCGAAAGCCAAAGTTGAAAAAGAGGTGGCCGAAATGCAGGCTTTATCCGACAAGCTCGGCAACGACTTCAAAATCGCCCCCTGGGACTACTATTATTTCGCCGAGAAAGTGCGCCAGGATAAATACGCCCTCGATGAAAACGAAATCCGCCCCTACTTCGCCGTAGATTCCGTAACAAAAGGAATCTTCACCATGGCAAAAAAACTCTACGGCATCACCTTTGAACCCATTGCCGACGCCCCCAGATACCATCCCGACGTGAAAGTCTACGACGTGAAAGACCCCGAAGGCAAACATCTCGCAGTCTTCATCACCGACTACTTCACACGCGCCTCAAAACGCCAGGGTGCATGGATGGAAGAACTCAAAACTTCATGGGTAAACACCGACGGCTCCGTTGAGCGCCCGATAGTCTACAACGTAGGCAACTTCTCCAAACCGACCGCCGACGCCCCGTCACTCCTCACCATCGACGAAGTGCAGACAATGTTCCATGAATTCGGCCACGGCCTCCATGGAATGCTCTCGCGCGCACGCCTCAAAAGCCAGAGCGGAACGAAAGTCGACCGCGACTTCGTTGAATTCCCCTCGCAGTTCCACGAACACTGGGCTTTCCAACCCGAACTCCTAAAAGAATATGCCCACCACTACCAGACCGGTGAACTCATCCCAGATTCCCTCGTGCAGAAAATCAACGCTGCCGCTAAACACAACATGGGATTCATGACCGCCGAACTCTCCGGCGCAGCACTGCTCGACCTCAACTGGGGACACCTTAACCCCGAGGGCGACTTCGATGTGATGGCATTTGAAAACTCGGTAGCCGAAAAACTCGGTATGCCCGAGCAGCTCACTTTCCGCTACCGCTCACCCTACTTCAAACACATCTTCGGCGATGAAGGCTATGCTTCAGGCTACTACACCTACCTTTGGGCAGAAGTTCTCGACGCCGACGCCTTCGACCTTTTCCGTGAAAAAGGCATTTTCGACCCCGAAAGCGCCGCCAAACTGCAGACTGTAATCGAAAGCGGATCCGCTGAAGACCCGATGGTGCTCTACGAAACATTCCGTGGCCACCTCCCCACCTCCGACGCCCTCCTGCGCCAGCGTGGCCTCACAGACTGATTTTCATAAAACCATATAGAAAACCGCGTTGCGCCGAAAGAATTCGACCAACGCGGTTTTTGCATCCTGATGGAGAGAGTGCTGTCAATTCACCGGCACACAACCACCTTATGCACCGAGCCATGATACTCGTTTTTATCTCTCAGCATCAGAAGATAGCAACAATTCGCCATCCTCCCTCACCCATGTTCATATACCCCTGCGAACTTTTAAACGTGTAATACGATGTGAAGCCCGGCACTTTTTCAACAACAAACCGGCAGTCAGCAGTCGTAATCCGGCTGTCGTAATATCCTTCTGCCGTGGCATACGCCGAGACCAAACCGCCCTGTGGCAGCTTGAACGGCTCATTATAAACCGAATACACCCCCTCGAAACATGCCTCTTTACGGTCGGCATAGCTTTCCCAAGGGCCGCGGCCGAACCATGCAACACGGTCAAACCATTCGGGCATCTCCGTGCGGAAACCGATTTTAGGCAACACTACTCCTGATATTGCCGGAGTTATCGCGGTATTGACAAGCAACACACCGTCGGCACAAACCTTAAATGTCATACCAACCGAAAACTCATGCCCCTTGTTCCCTTTATATGTATTTTCAATTTATATGTATTTTCAATCGAAAGATCAACATAACCGGTTCGCTCTTCAACATTCCAGTTCCCCGCATTAACAGTCAGATTGCGCAAACCCATCCTGTCCCATGATTCCGTGCGGTTTTTATCATTGTCGGTCGGTAACCTGAATGCATTGAATCTCAACGGAGCATCGAGCACGGCAACCCCATCGGTTTCATATCGCGAAAGCGTGCCATCCTTTTTCGAGGATCTGAATTTGACATACTCTAAACAGATTAGTCATATTAGCCTAATTTGTCTTATCAGGCTCAGCCCCATTAAAGATTGTTAATCACCTGCCACTGTTGCCATTTTCACCAAAATTTTGCTAATTTTGCGGCAGGTTTAAGAGCATTGCTTTTTAACCCCACCTCACTGCATTGCAGGTCAAAAGAGCTTGACTTGACGAAAAACCACCGAGGGCTGGGAGCATATGCTCTTCCGAACACTTTTCTACCACTTCATTTTCTCGTTACAACCATGGACCAACAAACGTCTGTAATCACTCGAGCCGAAGAATGTGGCATTAAGGTTCACATAGGCTCACTTATTGGCGAAGAGCTGAAGCGCCAAAGGCGTCCGGCGGCATGGCTCGCTCAGGAAATCTGCTGCGACCGCACAAACGTCTACAAAATCCTGCGAAAAGGAAGCATCGACACCGAACTGCTATGTCGAATATCCGTTGCCCTCGACCATGACTTCTTCGTCGAATTCCAAAGCGCGTGCGGATTCCGCCGTACCCCGTCAGTAACGCCCGCGACATCTGCCTCGAATGCTTCAGTAAACACACTCCACTAAACCACAACCCTCTCGAAAGCGTTGTTATTTAACAACCCGACGTCGGCAAGACCTTTTTTGCCCCCGACAAAACAACTTTGTTAGAAATTTAACAACGCTGACTATGAAAAAAATCGCCACAACACTCGCTGCAATGTTCCTTATGGCTGGCATCAACGCCACCGCTCAGGAACCCGCACCCTCGGTGCTTCAGAAAGCATCTGTATTCTACGATTTAAACACCCTCTACCCCAAAGACGCCGACAATGCCTACTTCAACGGATTCGGAATCGGCTACAACATCGACTTCAGAGTTTCAAACAGTCTGCCGCTATATGTCGGTACAGGCCTTGATGCCCGTTTTCTTTTCCGGAGCGAGAACATCCTGGATGCCGACAACTACAATCCGGTCGACATAAACGTGAAAACAAGGTTTATAAACCTGAACCTTCCCGTTAACGTCAGCTACCGCGTGCCGGTGGCACAGGGCTTCTACTTGACGCCACAGTTAGGCCTTGACCTGCGAGTGCAACTCGACGGCCACGCCAAAGCCAACAGCAATATAGCGGTTGACGGGCCGGAAGGATTCACCACACGTATAATTTCATCCCAGACCGACTACAACCTCTTCTCGAAATCTGATGTAGGAGATGCCCGTCTTAAACGGTTCCAGTTCGGATGGCACGCCGCCCTTAACTTTGAATACAACCGTTTCAACCTCGGTCTCTCTTACGGAACCGACTTCGTCAAACTCCACAAAGACCTCGGCGCCTCCCACTTCCTCGTCTCCCTCGGCTACACCTTCTAAACCCAACGAATAAGGCCAATTAGCCACTATCAGCCCCTATGGGTCTTATTAGTCAAAGCAAAGCGCAGTGTCGAACTCCCGACACTGCGCTGAAGTTGACCTTGCCTGGAATCAACGCGACAGTGCGTATTGTTAAAATCAGCCAGTTGAGAAACCTTTTGCTCATTGCGGTTATAGTATTTTCAAACACCGACTTGCACCAAGAGGTGAAGACCTTGAGAATCGCCAGTACGTTCATATCCTAAGAATTTAACAATTAACGCTTTGGCGATTCATTTGTATCGGCAGTTGCAATATATTAACCTAATTCCAACACCTTCGGCGTTTTTTACCGAACCATTGTATTCAACCGGATTACACCTATTCCATCCTTTACAGAATCTTATACGCCCTTTCCCTGTCCCCCACTCAATCAGGATCCATTAATTTTCAAACGAAAACTCAGCCCGGTAAATCTCATACGTCCATTCAGCGTGCATCCCTTCCGACGGAGCCACATCCGGAGCCGCTTTCGCCACCGTGTACCACACCCGCAGCACATCTCCTCCAACGATATGCCCGTATTCATCGCGCCCTATGGCCGCATTATGGTTGCGGGGAAAACCTGTTTCCGCAGGAGAGATACGGAAAAGGGGCTCCCACGTACCAACTCCGTTGCGGAACGCCTCAAAATCAAGCCGGTCAACCTCAAGGCTCTCATTTATAAACGCAGGATAAACAAGCGGATGCGGCTGCACCGGCCGCACCATCACCACCGAGTTCGACTCCTCGTCAAGCGCGATATCCGAATTGCATGTATAATCCAATCCTGTCTTTCCGATATTCAGCAGCCCGGCATTCGACATCGTAACCGCAGCACCAACACGCATATCATCCATATCCGACATGTCAAGCTCACGCAACACTATCCTAGTGCCGTCAACATCCCCTATGGTATACGACAACAGCACCTTTCCTCCCTTGTCGAGCGAGATTGCCGACGGTTGCCCCACACCCCACGACACCCCACCGCCGCACGGCTGGTCGCCATCATACTGCCAGGTCTTACTGACCACAGGCAACGGATACTTCACCCACTCCCTGGCACTAAGATCATTGGCAAAAGCCACACCGACCTCATTGTAATAATATTCCACAGTGCATCCGAGATAAAACATCGCATAAACATAGTCCGCCCCATTGAAGCGAAACTTTCCCTTCACAACCGAAGGGTCGCAGGCATGTTGGTTATCCCATCTCCCCGGAGCACCGGGCTGAAGCACTCTCACAGGCGCCGTGCGCGACATATCAGACGACACAGTGAAATGATAAATATTGTCCACCATTACATTCGCCACCGGATTACCACAGAAAAACACCTCGCTGCTCCCGTCAGCCATCTCCACAACACTCGGGCAATAGGCATAACGGTTCTGGGTAGTGAACCCGAACACCCTGCTGTTAGCAGTCATCTTCCACCCTTCAGCCGCCTCATCATCCGGCCACGGTCCGGATGCCGGCCCAGGTGACTCCCCCTCCTTCCCGGCACAACCGCCGAGAAAAAGGGGAAGCATCGTCAAGAGCACAATACAATTGCTTAACCTCATAATATATCCTTACTTCTCGCTTCTTATTTCTTCTCCCCCGGAATCATCTCCACAAACCGTCTTAGGATATTGGCATCCTGAACCGAGTCGGTCATAAGATACCTGCGCGTACCGTCAGAGCGGGCGATAAACCGTGTGCCTCCTCGGCCATCAACCTCTATATCTCCGGTATCAGACAACGTAAAATATCCCTCAGAGCCTTCAACCGCATACAGCACCGACGTCAAATCCCACGTTGGCCGGTCATAAGGCATAGGAAGATATGCCTTGTAGGCCTCAGAAACCGGATGCGGTGTCGCTCTCGTTAACTCGTTTTCAACCGCATCAGCCGGGAAACAAATTTTAATCCCCAGTTCAAACGGTGAGGTCACTATTGGAGTGGGCCACTCGGCAAACACCTTCTTAGCAGCCGCTATGTCGCGCACAACATTATATTCCGGCATCCGTTTCAAACTGTCAGCCTCCCCATTGTTGGTAAACTCCCCGGCCATCGTCACAAGCTCTTTCACTTTCTTTGCCACAAGCTCCTTACCCGTAAGCGGCGATATATCATCCCCTTTCGAGTCGAGAAGCTGCGCCAGGTTGGTCGAAAAGCCGACCGATATCACAGTCACAGACGAATCGGGCTGCACCGACAGAATCCTTCGGTACATCTCCACACTCGGAACCACGAACCCGTCGTTGTCGTGGCTGCGGGCAAACAACGGTTTCCCATCGGCATCAGTCATCTGCGCCACTGCCAAGGCATAATTCACGGCATCATCACACTTCGCCCCGTCAACGACCTTCCCGATAGGTATCTGCGGCATACCATACCACGTTGTCAGCAGGTCTATATACTCCGTAGAACCATCATTACGCTTATTGCTCGATATGCCGAGCAGGTCAATCTTACCCTCACGTGCATATTGCATCAACATATCCATAGCCAAAGCGTCATCGACATCATTGCCCATGTCTGTCTCAAAAATTATCTTCATTGGCGCAGCTGCCCCTTCACAGGCCGCCTGCTGTTTATTGCCACACGATGACAGTATCGCCGCAGCTGCCATCCCAATCAAAATTCTCAATGTCATATCACTACTTTTTATTTGTTTTCAATTTCTTATTAAAATCTTTCAGGTCAAACACCGCCGAATAAAGGTCATATGACCACAGCCAGTCGTCGCCTGTGACAGCCGGGGTGAAATACACCGTCAGAGAATCATCCGACGGCAACCACCCGCGGCTGTCAGTCAGGAATCCCGGATTATGGTTACGGGGGAAGCCGCTCAATTCGGGTGTTACGCGCCCGATTTCAATCCATTCATCAACAGGCGACGTCATATCTGCCACCAGATCGCCCGACCGGGGCTTGCAACGAACCACGCATATATCCCCTACCCATGTCGGCACAATCTTCTCATAGTTCTCAGACCGCCCCTCCGACACAGTGTAGATATATTCATCGCTGACCGCCACATAAGTGTTAGCCGACAGGAACGGAACAGCATACTCCTCCCCGATATCGATTTTCTCAAGGTCTTTAAGGTTAATAAGCCTCATCGCAAACGGGCCGTTTTCGGTCGTGGAATGGTAGAACGTTGCAATCGTACTGTCATTCAGCACAATAGAAGTGCTTTGACCTGTGCCCCACTTGTCAAACTTGTCATACGGAATAATCGGCTTAGGATATTTCTCCCAAGGCCCCTCGATATTGTCGGCCAAGGCGATGCCCACCTGGTTATGGTTGCAATCCCACTGGTCAACACCCAAATAGGTCATAATCCATTTGTAAGTATGCCCACGGTAGGTGGTTGAGAACTCCCTCACATCGGGATCGCATATATGGCAGTCGTCCCAACCCGTGCGCGACGGCTCTATCACCTCCGTACCGGGCTGCCATTTGATGCCTTCCCGCGTCGGTATTCCCTTGTAAAGATATATATAATCCACAATCTTGAACGGCTCACGGTTCTCGCACAGATAGCCGTACACAATCCCGTATTTGTCGGTTATGAAACTCGGTGCATAATCATAATGCCCCGCTCCGCCGCTCAACTCATAGTTGACCTGCGGCACAACCTTCGGCAGTTCCTTCTTTGCACCGGCCGCCAGCATGGCGGCGGTGCAAAAAGAACCTATCATTAATATCCTGTCAATTTTCATGGCACTTGGCAAATTTTCTGTGATTACAATCAATCTTCAACCTCGAGAATTTTCACAGGGCGTATCATCGCAGCCCGTTCTTTCTGGCCGTCGCCCCATCCCCAGGCGTCGCGGTAGCCTCCCGAATCGCCAAGGCTCATACCTCCGTGAGTATCGCTGAGCGAAGTGCTTGTGCGCACTGCCACCAGCCACGTGCGGTCGAGCACACCGTCGGAATTCAACCAGCCGCTCTGTGGCAGGAAAAGCGCACCCAATGCTCGGCAGTTATCCTTGGTTACCAGTTCGGCAGTCGAGGCATCGACACCTACAACAATACCGTCGCGGCTGAAACCTGTCTGAGCCTTACCGGCCCAGGTAGCACCGATTTCCCATAACCCAACCATCTCCTGCGCGGTCGGCACTCGCCAACCTTCCGGAGAGGGATCATTTTCCGACTGCCAGTCAACACCGTCGTCAGTATAGGCCGATGACCATCCTTCGGGATTATCCACGAAATCCCACGGCTTATTGCGGTTGAACTGGTATAATTTCCCGATTTCGTCTGGCGACTGGCAGAAGGTGCCCGGAGCATCGACATTGACCATCGACCAAACATTGCCGTTAACAAGCACCTCATTCTCACCAAGCACCTGGGTGCCCTGCACCAGACGGCATTTCAAAGTCTTTCCTCCTGATGTGAACTCCAGCATCATATTGCGCCTGGTGGTGAACGAACCGCTCTGCGTAACCTCTATTTTAACCGTCGCCTGGCCCTTGCCGCTCATCTCGCTGAGGGTGCACCAACCCTGCGCCGCCGAATTGGTCTCGTCAAGGCGTGCCGTCCACTCACCGGTACCGGTCACCTTCAGCTCATATGTGCCACCTGAGGCATCGGCCACAATGGCCACCGGGTTCAGCCCGAACTCATCCGGGTCGGAATACAGCAGATGTTCGTCATCGCTGCACGAAGCGGCCAACAGAGCCATCGCCCCAGCCGCCATAATATTATATCTTATTCTTGACATGCTTCAACTTTTATACGGATTAATAATTAGGATTCTGGCTCAGGTTCGGGTTGTTATCCACATCGGTCTGCGGCAGAGGCACACGGATGCTCTTGCCGATAACGAAATTGTTGAAGTCGGCATCGCGGGTCTTAAGCTCCGCCAATGTGTTGGCATCGATTCCCCAGCGTTTGAGGTCGAACCAGCGCACACACTCACATGCCAGCTCCAGCGCACGCTCAACCTTGATATGGTTGCGGAAGGCATCCGGCGAAGCCGTTATGGCCGTCTTGTTGTAGTATGTGCTGTTCTCCAGCTTAGGCAGACCGGCACGGCCACGCACCCGGTCAATATAATCCACAGCTTTAGTTGTCGGCCCGTCGGTTTCATTAATCACCTCGGCATAAAGCAGAAGCATATCGGCCAGGCGAAGCGACCGGAAGTTGTTGCCGTTCCAGTAATATATGTCGTTGACATGCGTGTCGGTGGAATACTTGCGGATGAACACACGGTTACCCCATCCTTCATTCCACTCTTCCCACTTATAGACACAGTTGTCATTGTCAGGGAAGTCCTCCGCCGCCTCACGGTAGAACAGCGTGTAATAAAGACGCGGATCATTCTTGCCGTCAACGGTTTTCTCCCGTTTGAACCACTCAACCAGCCAGCGGTTGGCCTCGATATTGTTCCACCCTATTCCCGATGGGCTTTGGTTGATTTCAATCTGCGTGCCCAGCTGGGCATTGGGAGACGAATAGTTGTCGGTGCCGTCAAAACCTATCGTGCCCATCGCCATTGAGAACTGTATCTCATAGAGCGATTCGCGGTTGTTTTCGGTCGATTCGCGGAAATTGTCGCCGTAGTCCTCAACGAGGTCATACAGTCCTTTGCCATCCCCCTCGATAATCCAATAGAGGCATTCTGCGGCTTCATCCCACTTTTTATGCTGGGCGTAAGTCTTAGCCAGCAGGGCATAAGCGGCTCCGCGGGTCGGACGTCCGTACTCAGTCTCGGGGCGTGTAAGAGGCAGGTTGTGAATAGCCTGTTTCAAGTCATCCTCAATGAGAGTGAACATCCTGTCGGGATTCCCCTGTTCGGGATAATCCGATGCCGACGAGGTTTTGAGACACACCGGAATGTTCTCCCAGATATTTGTCAGATAGTAGTAATAAAACGCCCTGAGAAACTGCGCCTGGGCTTTCAGGTCGAGGCGGTGTTTCTCATTTGCAAAGGGGATTGCATCGATATGGTCAAGCACCTGGTTGGCGCGGTTAACCGCAATGTAATGCTCCTTATACGACTTTGTGTTGAACTCGCTGAAATTGTAGTCGGTGAATATGAACTTGCTGTATTCGGCCAGTTCGCTCCATCCGGCATAGCTAACACCGTCGTCGGCCATGCCGTTGAGCTGGGTATATATGTTGCGCGTCCAGGTCCCCTGGCGGTAAAACATGTTGTAAACCGCCACCAGGCCTTTCTCGGCATCTTCTTCAGTCTTCCAGAAATTGGATGTGTTGAGGCTGTTGCCATTTTCTATGTCGAGGTCGGAATCGCTGCAAGAAGGCATAACGGCCATCATCAGACCGGTTGCCAGTAATATCGCTGTCTTTTTCATCATTTTCATGGGGTTAGAATGTTAATGAAACGGCAAACTGCACGGCGCGCGGATTCGGGAACGAACAGCCGTCATAACCGATTGTCCAGATGCCGCCGTCGGCAAATTCCGGGTCGAGGCCCGAATATTTGGTAAAGGTCACAAGGTTCTTGCCGGTGACTGCGAAACGCACCTTCTCCAATCCGATTTTGCGGATTGCCCGGGTAGGCAGGCTGTAGCCCAATGTTATGTCGCTGATGCGGAAGAATGAACCGTCTTCTAACCAGCGGTCCTGGTCGCCACGGGTATTGCGTGAATCGCCATAGACTATTCGCGGACGGTCATTGACCGGATGCTCCTGAGTCCAGGGAACTATGCCGTTGAAATTGTTCTGGTTGTTCTGGAAATCACCGGCTGCGTAGGCAGCGCCGTTGTAGACCTCCTGGCCGAAGCGTCCGTAAGAGTTAAGGGCAAAGTCGATTCCTCTCCATGAAGCCGAGAAGTTGAATCCCATTTCCAGTTTGGGCCAGGGATTACCCACGATCTGGCGGTCTTCGCTCGAAATCTGGCCATCGCCGTTATAATCGTCATATTTGATGTCGCCCGGCAATGCGTTGGGTTGTATCACCTTACCATCCGCATTCTTATAACTGTTGATTTCCTCCTGACTTTGGAAAATGCCCAGCATCTTATACATATACCACATTCCCAGCGACTGTCCGATCTCACTCTTTGAGGTAGAGGTCAGATATGCCGTCTGACCATAGCCAAGGTCGTCTACACGGTTCTTGACATGCGACAGGTTCAGGCTTGCCGAATAGCTGAAATCACCCGCCCGGTCATTCCACGAAAGCTCGAACTCGACACCACGGTTAGAAAGGCTCCCTGCATTAACAGCCGGCGCACCGCCCTCATTACCCGTGCTCATCAGAATTGGCAGATAAACCAGAAGGTCTTTTGATTTCGACTGGAAATAGTCGGCGGTGAAGCGCAGGCGGCTATTGAGAGTGGTGAAATCCAATCCTACATTGAGGGTCGTTTTCTTCTCCCAAACAAGGTCGGTATTGACCAGACGCGACTGTGTTGTGCCTATGGCCACGGTTTCTCCCGTACCGAAAACGGCTCTCGGCCCAGAATTGAGAGTGGCAACATAGTCCCAGTTCCCGATGTTGCTGTTGCCCAGCGAGCCATAGTTGGCGCGGATTTTGAGATCATCGACCCAATCAACGTCAAAGAATTTTTCCTGGCTTATGCGCCATCCAAGCGACCCTGAGAAGAAATTGCCCCAGCGGCGCTGGTTCGGAAGTTTCGACGTGCCGTCGCGGCGCCCGGTGAGCTGCACCAGGTAACGGTCGCCATAAGAGTAGTTTATTCGTCCGAAATAAGATATCAGGCTGTATTCGCCATAGCTTCCCGATCCGGTCACCGTGCCGGTTGCGGCATCAATCTCCGTCAGGTAGTGGTCACCGCTCATGGCCGGATTCTGGCGCGATATCCCTTTGTCATTCGATGTGAAATGGTTATAACTCATACCTGCAAGCACATTGATGTCGTGGCCGCCGAATTTATGGAAAAACTCATAGGTCTGCTCGATGAGGATGTCATGGTAACGCGATTCGTTCCAAGATATATCCGCCGCATCGTCTCCCTGCCCCATTGTCCATGACCCGGTTTTGCGCAATTTGTCGGTAGTGCCGTTATATGTCTTGTAGGCCACATTCACCTTGGCGCGCGCCCATTCGGGATATTCAACCTGGCCGTAGATGTTGCCGAACAGATATTCCTGCTTGTTAACCCTGTTTTCAAGCTCCTGCATGGCCACCGGATTCAGACCGTAGGAATTGGCATGGTTTGAATCGCCATATCCGAAACCTGACCCATGCTCCGGATCGCGAACAGGAATTGTCGGTGGCATACTGATGAAATTGCTCCATACATTGCCGATGCCATTGAGCACCTTAGTCTTTGAATAGGTATAGTAGAGGTTCTCACCATATGAGAAAATCCCTTTCTTACCTGCCGTATTGACACGGAAACCGTATTTCTCAAAACCGGTATATTTCATCGCGCCCTTGTCATTGAGGTAGTTGAACGATGTGTAGAAATTCAGGTTATCGTTACCTCCCGACAACGCCACATTGTAGTTCTGCAACAGACCGGTCCGGAGCATCTCATCCTGCCAGTCGGTATTGGCCTTGTAGTGGTCCTGGCGATTGGTCACCCCGGCCACTCCGGCAAGAATCGCCTCGTCATACGCACGGTCGTCATATAACTTATAGGTCTCTGCATCCATAAGATCGTAGCGTGGAAGCCAGTTGAGCTGAATCTGGGTGTCGAATTTCACTTTCAGTCCACCCGACCTGCCGCTCTTGGTCTTGATTATCACAACGCCGTTTGCAGCCCTCGAGCCATAGATGGCGGCCGAAGAGGCATCTTTCAGCACCTGTATCGACTCTATGTCTTCCACATTTACACCCAGCTCATTACCGGCATATGCACCGTCGATAATGAACAAGGGAGTGTTATTGGTCAATGAACCGAGGCCACGGATAACCATCGAGGGCGAGGATCCTGCCTGACCGCTGTTGGTGATTTTGACACCGCTGGTCAGCCCACGCATCGATTCGAGGATATTTCCCGAAGTGCGGTCTTGCAGGTCTTTATCCTTGACCGTAGTGATAGAGCCGAGCACATCTTTCTTCTTAACAGTGCCATATCCGATAACCACAACCTCGTCGAGGTCGTTGGTGTTCTCCTTCATCACAATTTTCATTTCGGGCTGCACGGGCAGCTCCAGTGGAAGCATACCCACATACGACACCTGGATTTTCGCACCCGATTCAGGCACGTCAAGAGTGAAACGGCCATCTATATCAGTCGCCGTACCCACAGATGTCCCCTTGCATATCACTGAAGCCCCAACTATCGGGTCATTGGCTTCGTCGGTGACAATGCCGCTAACATTCAGAGCCACAGTCAGCCCCGGCATAAACACCAGGCAAACCAGCAATAGCAATAGTCTACTTTTCATATGATTCTAAATTGGTTTAGTTTATCATGGTATCATTTCTCAATTAGCCCCTGAGGCGATAATCCATCCCAACCCTGCAACGAAACACACAAACATCAGACCCAGCAACAGGTCGGTTTTCCTATCCGCACCCTTGAATTCTTTCCATATGAATACTCCCCAGATGGCAGCAATCATAGGCGCCCCCTGCCCTAAGGCATACGAGATGGCGGCTCCGGCTTTACCTGCCGCCACATAACTGCACACCGTGCCTAACGCCCACACGGCGCCACCTAACACTCCGGTCATATGCGTGGCCCACGAACCCTTGAAATATTGGGCATAGCCGACAGGCTCCCCGGTAAAAGGCTTGCGCATCGCAATGGTGTTGAACACGAAATTACTCAGAAGCACCCCTATGGAGAAGACAAACAGGGCGGTATAGGGGGTCAGCATTCCGGGTGCCGGATTGCGGAAATCCGACAAGTCCATAGCTGCAGCCACGAACCGGTAGAAAAACGCCATCAACACACCGGCACACACCGCAACGATTACACCTTTGCGGTTACGCGCCGCCGAATCATCCGATTTGCTCATCCGCCCCGAAGCTATTCCGTTGAAAACAATGGCGGCCACAACCAGCGCAACCCCGGTGAACAACAACGTGGCATTCCCCTTAGGCTCTCCCATGTAATTGACAATCACACCAAGAACCAGGGCAATCCCCACCCCTAACGGAAAAGCCACCGCCATACCAGCCAGCGAAATCGATGCCGACAGAAGAATGTTGGATGCATTGAAGATAACACCCCCGAGGATAACGCTCCCCAGGCATGTGAGCGAACTTTGGGCAAGGTCTTCCATAAAAGGCCGCCCTTCAGAGCCTATGCTGCCGAATGTGAAACCCACAAGCAGCGAGAACAGAACCATGCCTATCACATAGTCCCAATAATACAACTCATAACGCCAGTTTTTTGCGGCAAGTTTTTGCGTGTTGCCCCACGACCCCCAGCAGAGCATAGTGATGAAACACAACGCCACCGCCATCGGATAGTTTTCAACTATAAACATGGTATTGAATTTTAAGTGACTGGAATATAAATGATTGTCTACTTTTCTCAAATCCTCCAATCCATACACCCCACAGGCGTATACAGGTTATTCATCAACCTCATACCTGAACGGGGTCGACTGCTGCGCCCCACACCGCGTAACAGAAACCGCCGCGGCCTTGTTGCCGAACCTTACGGCATCAGCAAGCCCCTTCCCTTCTGTAAGGGCCACACAGAAAGCCCCGCAGAATGTATCCCCGGCGGCAGTCGTATCAACCGGCGTCACCTTAACCGACGGAATCTCAATGCAATCACCGTTCTCACACAATAATGCGCCTTTCGACCCAAGCGTAATGATTGTTGTGGAAACGCCAAGGGCGGTTATGGCGGTTATGGCATCACACGCTCCGGCCATATCCCTTATCGCCACCCCGGAAATTGCCTCCGCTTCGGTCTTGTTGGGAATAATGATGTCAACGTTTCTCAAAAGCCGCTCCGGAAGATGCTCACGGGGCGCAGGTGCAGGATTAAGAACCACTGTCACACCATGGCGTTTGGCCATCTCCGCAGCATATGCAATCGTGTCAACGGGACATTCAAGCTGGGCAATAATCACATCCGCCCCGGCAATGGCTTCGGCGGCATTATCAATGTCGTTCTCCGACAAAGCGGCATTTGCCCCTGATGCCACACTGATTGAATTTTCTCCCTGCGCATCGACATTAATCAACGCAACACCGGAAGGAAAATCATGACTGACACCAACATGAGTGGTATCAACCCCGATTTCCTTGAGCATTTCGAGTGTCTGCCGCCCGAAAATATCATTGCCTACCTTAGCTATGAAAGATACATTGCCTCCAAGTTTGGCAGCCGCAACCGCCTGGTTTGCACCTTTACCTCCATGGTTCATAATAAACTCCCCGCCCAGAACTGTTTCTCCAGGCTCGGGCATACGAGGGCAGCGTATAACCATATCGGTATTGCTGCTACCTATCACTACAATTTTCCTATCAGTTTTCATGGCATGTTGAAACGTGGCTTGGTTAGCTCAATCGTTTGCGCAAAGATATACAAAAATATGAAAAAAATAGCAACATTTTTTGATTTTTTTGAAAAATATTCCGGCAAAAAACACTATCTTTGGAAAATGAAAAAGTTAACCCAATGAAAAAAAGCACATTATCTGACATATCCAAATCTACAGGCTTCTCTGTGACAACAATATCCAGAGTGCTTAACGGTAAAGCTGAGCAATTCAGAATCAGCCGAGAATCGCAAAACAAGATTCTCGAGGCCGTAAGGGTTCTTAATTATAGGCCTAATTTTGTCGCACAAAGTTTGCGCAACATGTCCACACGCACCATCGGGCTGCTTGTGCCATGCATTGACAACCCGTTCTTTGCCAACATTGCCAGCGCCGTCATTGGCGAGGCCCACAAATATGACTATACCGTAATGGTGCTCGACACCCACGAGAGTGCCAAAGATGAAAACGAAGCCATTGAGACCCTGCTGTCGCGCAATGTCGACGGAATAATCACGGTTCCAAGCAGCGACAACCCGTCAACACTGACAGCTCTCGACCGCGAAAAGCCGATAATTCTGATTGACAGATATTTTGAAAATTGCCATCTCCCCTATGTCGCAACCGACAACTACCAGGGAGCACTCGACGCCACCGAACTGCTCATTAAAGCCGGCCACAAAAACATAATGTGCATACAAGGCCCCCCACAATCAATCACATCGCAGAGACGGGTGCAGGGCTACCGCGACACACTTGCCAAGGCCGGCCTGTCAGACCGGGCAATTGTATGCGGCAACGAATTCTCAACACAAAACGGATATGTAGAGACAAAACTCGCGCTCACACGGAAAGACGGCATCAGCGCAATTTTTGCGCTATCCAATACAATTTTGCTTGGTGTAATCAAGGCGTTGAGAGAACACGGCCTAACCATCCCCGCCGACATGTCGGTAATTTCTTTCGACGACAATATTTACCTCGATTTCCTCAACCCACCGGTGACCCGTATATCACAACCGATAGAAAGCATCAGCATAGTCGCAGTTAAAATGCTCATCGACCGCATCCAACGGGGCATCACCCAATCCGAGGGACTACTGTTACAACCCGACATACTCCTCCGCGAATCAGTCGCCCCGCTCCTCAGCAACAAACCATGACCTTCCCGCCAATGAAACCCCTTCCAATCATTATAACCGCAGTAATAACAGTGGCGGGATGCCTGTGTTTCAAAACAAAAGCAGATGAGCCCGGCAATCTCTATCTACACCAAGCAGACTCATTCCTGGCCGCAATGCCGGAAAACCTTCAGAAACACCAGGCAGCGGCAGTACGCATGGCCATGGCAGAAAAAAACGGAATGCTTCAACAAATAAGAGAATCGCGCAACACCCCACCGAAACTGCCCAATGGAGTAACCATTACACAAATCAGCCCAAATCTAACCATATTCCGCTCCGGTCCACAACCCGTCTCCCCAACCCCCCTGCTCATATATCTCCATGGAGGCGGATGGGCATTCGGAAGCATAAACAGCTGTTCCGCCTTTTGTGCGGCCTTAGCCTTGAACGGAATCACCGTTCTGGCAGTCGATTACAGACTTGCACCAGAACACAGATTCCCCACTCCCCTCAACGACTGCATCTCAGCGGTAAAAACCGCCCTCGGCAATCTTGGCAAATGGCAATGTAACAGCATATCAATCGGAGGCGACAGCGCCGGGGGAAACCTTGCCATATCCACAGCCCTCAGCTTTCCGGAAAACACCTTCAGCACCCTGGTGACTTTCTACCCCGTAACAAAAGCCTACACCGACAACTCCTACAGCTGGAAGCAGTTCTCAACTGGATTCGGCCTCGACAGCGAACTGATGGAGGCTTTCAACCAAGCATACACAGACAACCCGCACAACCCACTCGTATCGCCCGCCGAAGCCTCCGACACAGACCTACAAAAGCTCCCCCCGACTCTTATTGTGGCTGCGGAACGCGACATCCTAAAAGACCAGGGGCAGGCATTCGCCACCCGTCTTCAAAAGCTCGGCAAAGAGGTAGAATACAGCCTCATCCCAGGTTCAGTCCATCTATTCATCACAGTCGACGGGCAGACCGCCGCCTTCAACCACTCGGTCTCCATCGCCTCCCGGTTCATCACCTCCCACAATCCACAGGCCACACCCCAATAAAACCATTTTAACAATTTAACATATGCCCATAATCCACTCAATATCCTCCTGACATGACAGACAGAAGAGGGTGTGTCATAATGGCTCATCTGGGTCGTCGCCCGAGGGCTTCGGGTTCGGTCATTGACCTTAGTCAACTCCCTTCACCCTCACCCTCAGGCTCCTACCATCTGAACCATTCTGACAGCACCCTCTCCATCCGGATGCCAAAAAGGCGTTGGTCGAATTTCGACACAACGCCTTCCTTATGTTTGCATGGCCACTGGGGCGATTTATTTCAATACATCTTTAACGGCATCGTTAGGAACCATCTGTTCCTGGAAAGTGTAAGCGCCGGTTTTGGGCGACTTAACCATCTTGATCACCTTTGAGTATGTGCGGCCTTCACCTTTCTGAAGAGATGCAACGGTTTTCTTTGCCATATCGAGTCAAAACTTTTTTGCGTGGTTATTATTTGATTTCCTTGTGCACAGTCACCTTCTTGAGAATCGGATTGTATTTCTTCAGCTCCAGACGCTCGGTGGTGTTCTTGCGGTTTTTGGTGGTAATATAACGCGATGTGCCGGGCATGCCGCTCGCTTTATGTTCGGTGCATTCCAATATTACCTGCACACGGTTTCCTTTTGCTTTCTTTGCCATTTTTCTTTGAGCCTTTAGTGTGTTATGAGCCTTGTTCACGTTTCCCGGAGGAACACGAAAAGCGGCCCGGAAAAATCAATTAGAAATTCAGTTGCTTGACTTCGGTCAGATAACCCTTTGAAGCTGCCTGTTTCAAGGCCGCATCGAGACCCATCTTGTTGATGATGCGCAGACCTGCGTTGCTCAAAGTCAGAAGAATCCACGTGTCCTGCTCTACCCAATAAAACTTACGGTTGAATAAGTTAACATTGAAGCGGCGTTTGGTGTGGCGCTTCGAGTGCGATACGTTATTCCCGGTAATCGCCTTTTTGCCTGTAATTTGACAAATCTTTGACATGGCTGTTAATCTATTATCTTGTTTCTTTTGTTAATATCTTGGTTAGCGGTCAATTAACGCAAAAGAGTTGTGGCCGTCACAACGCTCTCATATCGCCGCAGGCTGCATCACTGCCGACGGTTTTTGCGCAGGGGTCACAAATCAGAGTGCAAAGTAAGTGATTTTTCGCCATTTGTGCAAATTTTCGCCCCACCTTTTCCGCTTCCCGTCTTTTTTTACTATTTTCGCACTCATCTCTCACCCGCCAGCTTCTCTCCCCATCACCTTTTACGGTCTTCCACTGCCTTTCATGGCCTTTATTAGCCTTTTATTATTATGAAATCTGACTTTTTCCGCGTAGCAGCCGCCGTCCCGGCGGTTTCCATCGCCGACCCTGCAGCCAACGCAGATTCTATAATCGAACAAATCCGGCATCTCAATGACCGCCAGGTCGACCTCGCAGTCTTCCCGGAACTCTGTGTAACGGCCTACACCTGTGGCGACCTTTTCCACTCATCAATCCTCCTCGACGCTTCAGATGAAGCGCTCCGGCGCATAGCCCAAGCCACTGAAGGCCTGAATATCGTGGCAATAGTCGGCGCACCGGTTCGCCACAACAACGCCCTTTATAACTGCGGCGTAGCCATAGGCCGCGGACGCATCCTGATGATGGTGCCTAAAACATACCTGCCCAACTATAACGAGTTCTATGAAAAACGCCTGTGGACTTCAGGCGCGTTGGTCGACACCACCGTTAACGGCATCCCCCTGACAACCCGTCAGATTCTCGACATCAACGGTGTGGGCGTAGGAATCGAAATATGCGAAGACCTCTGGACGGCAATCCCCCCCTCTTCAACCACATCACTCGCAGGAGCGCAGATTATCGCCAATCTTTCAGCTTCCGACGACATAATCGGCAAATACGCCTACCTCCGAAGCCTCATATCGCAACAGTCGGCCAGATGCTTGTGCGGCTACGTATATGCATCTGCCGGATATGGCGAATCATCGACCGACCTGGTTTTCGACGGCAAAGCCATTATAGCCGAAAACGGAACCATCCTCGCCGCCAACGACCGGTGGCAGCATCAGCCGCAATATGTCATTTCCGATATCGACTTAATGGCGTTAAACCGCGACAGGCTCCACACAGGCTCATTCACCGACTGCGCCACCCTAAACCTCAACCAATCGGCTTCACAAGGATTCCGCACCATATCCCTGCCGCAGCAACCTGAAAATCCGGCTGACAGTATTAATGGGGAAATACCTGATTCCGACACGTTCCCCACACAGCTGATGCGCCGCGTAGACCCGCATCCATTCATACCTGTCGACGACTCCGAAATCGACCAACGCTGCAATGAAATCATAAGCATCCAGGTGGCAGGCCTCGCCCGACGCCTCGAAGCCACAAAATGCCGCATCCTCGTTGTAGGCATATCCGGAGGCCTCGATTCCACCCTCGCCCTTCTGGTGGCTGCAAGAACGTTCAAACGCCTCAACCTCCCCGCTACAGGCATAATCGGCGTGACCATGCCGGGATTCGGGACAACCGGACGAACCCATTCCAATGCCCTCAAACTGATGGAAGGGCTCGGAATAACCATCCGTGAAATCCCCATAGGCCCAGCCGTAATGCAGCATTTCAGCGACATAGGCCAAGACCCCGCCAACCACGACGTAACTTACGAGAACTCCCAGGCCCGCGAGCGCACACAGATTCTTATGGACGTGGCCAACAAAGAGGGTGGCATGGTGCTCGGCACAGGCGACCTCTCGGAACTCGCCCTCGGATGGGCAACCTACAATGGCGACCACATGTCGATGTATGGCGTCAACGCCTCTGTTCCCAAAACACTCGTGAAATATCTTGTGCGCTGGTTCGCAATCCGCTCAACCGACTCCCGGATAACAGAATCTCTCAACGACATAATCGACACCCCAATATCGCCGGAACTCACCCCCGCCGACGACCAGGGCAACATCGCCCAGAAAACCGAAGATCTCGTTGGCCCCTACGAGCTCCACGACTTCTTCCTGTATTACACCCTGCGCTACGGCTTCCCGCCACGGCGCATCTTCAGGCTGGCGCAAGTTGCGTTCCCCGGTTATTCCGACGACACCATCAAACACTGGCTCCGCACCTTCTTCCGCCGCTTCTTCAACCAGCAGTTCAAGCGCTCCTGCCTCCCCGACGGCCCCAAGGTCGGCTCCGTCTGCCTCTCACCCCGTGGCGACTGGCGTATGCCCTCCGACGCCTCCTCAGCCCTCTGGCTCCGCTCTCTCGACACCCTTTAACGACTACACGACAATCGGTATTAAATCGAGTAGGTCGGGAAACGAAAGTTTTCTGACCTACTTTCGTTTCCTTTCCTCTCACACCACCGTACGTGCCGTTCGGCATACGGCGGTTTAATTTGTTTTCAAAGAGTGTCTAATCATATAGTAGTCAAGGCAACTGACTAAGCCTCTGCGTGTCAGTATCTCTTTGGAGATTGCACGCGCCACACAGGTTCTTCTTACTACCCATTCGTAGCGGTCGCCATAATATGATGTAAGTTTGGCTAAGTCGTTGTTTATCCCGAGCTTGCGAAGCCCCCATGCGCGTTTGCGTGGAGTTTTCCACTGCTTCCATATCACTTTACGCAACATCGTGCGAAGATGTTCGTCTATCTTTTCCATTTTGCCTTTCATGGCTCCGATGGAGAAGTAGTTTATCCATCCGCGGGTCACAGAGTTGAGCATGGCGATACGGTCGGTCAGGGAGATACTCCACGAGCGTTTGCATAGCTTCTTGAGTCTACGTTGGAACTTTTCTACCGAGGTTTCGTGGGGTCGTGCCGTCCATTGTTTTGTCTGCGGTGACCTGTAAAAGCCAAAACCGAGGTATTTGAGTTTGTTCGGTCGGCAGACATGCGTCTTGGTGGCATTGACCTTTAGTCCGAGTTTTTGCTCTATCCATTTGGTTATGGTGTGCATCACTCGGTTGGCGCTCGCGCTGCTGCCTACTGCGATAATGCAGTCGTCGGCATAGCGTACATAGTGTAGACCTCTGTTGGCAAGCTCTTTATCAAGCTCATTGAGCATTACGTTGCTTAGCAAGGGCGAGAGATTGCCTCCCTGCGGTGTGCCGAGTTCCGTGGCTTCATACATACCTTTTTCCATAACGCCCGATTTGAGATACTTGCGTATCAGGCTTTCGGTGTCGGGGTCATGGATTACTCGACCAACGTAACTCATCAGCTTGTCCTGCGGCACATTATCGAAGAACTTCTCCAAATCAATGTCCACTATCCACTCGTAGCCCTCGTTTAGGTATTCCAAGAGTTTTAGTACGGCCTGCTCACAGCTTCTGCCGGGGCGGAAGCCGTAGCTGTTCTCCTGGAACTCTGCCTCGAAGATGGGTGTGAGGATTTGGACTATGGATTGTTGAACTGTCCGGTCAACGACCGTAGGAATACCGAGCTTACGTACACCTCCGTTGGGTTTGGGTATCTCTACCCTCCTTACAGGCGCAGGTTTATAACTCCGCTCAAGGATTGACTGCTTGATGCTCGTCCAGTTGGCGTTCATGTAGTCGCGCAGGTCTTCGACTTTCATGCCGTCTACCCCTGCCGCCCCCTTGTTGGCCATAACCTTTTCAAGGGCTATTCGGACGTTACTGTTTTCAAGTATCTTTTCGATTAGTTTCATCTTCCGTCTTTCTTAATTTCCGCTTCCGATGGATTAAGCCTAACTCCTTGTGTGGGGTTCAGTTCATTGACGTTTCACCTGCGCCCATTCGTCGACTATTCCTCCGGAACATACATTTTCGATTAACGTTACAAATTATTCGGCCCTTCGCCTTGACCGTCCCGCGGTCGGCTACTTCGGCCTCTGCTGACTCCTCGGCATTCGTTGTTACTATCCTTGCGGACTACCGAGGCCTCGCGGGATAAGCCATACATCTTTCCTCGTTTACCTGCATGGTTTACGCATCAAGGTTACGATTGCCTTTGGGAACTTTGCTGTCTTTAGCCAGCTTGTCCGCTTGATACGCCTTAGTACCATGTTTCTGTTCGTCAGGCCACGATTTCGCTATTGCTTCTTCTCGCCCAAGCGTCACCACTTGAACCTTGCGAGTCGCTATGGGGTTCGTCGGCAACTACGCCCCGTGTGGACTTTCACCACAGATGTATGACATGCCCGTCATACTAAAAAATGCGGGTAGTCGGTGGACTGCCCGCAAG
>Ga0137298_10199_pt1 | contig 56863 bp, 68 predicted proteins | sample RamsorincwithD2O_2_FD_97182 | JGI IMG/M metagenome (GOLD analysis project Ga0137298, IMG submission 97182) | Mouse cecal microbial communities from Vienna, Austria - Glucosamine amended with D2O | ecosystem: Host-associated > Mammals > Digestive system > Large intestine > Cecum | place: Austria...
TGTTATGGTATATTCTCCATCTTTCGTTAGGGTTAAGGTTCCACCATTTTCAATGTCTAGTTCTCGAATTAGTCCGCTTGGATAAAGTTCTTTATTCACTGCCTCCACGGTTGATGTTAATACATACTTTATTCTTTGTGTTTTATCTTGGGTTAGGATTTGCAAGGTTACGTCACTTCTGTAAAAACTTGCTGCTACTTCTTCTCCTTCTAGTACTCGGATAGTTGGGTCTTGTGCTGTTTCTCCTGTTACTCCTCCTGTTTGATTATTCTTATTTGGGTCAACTGGTCTTCCAGTACTCGTATTTTCATTGGTGCCACTTCCAGAGTTAGTTTGTCCACCAGAATTAGTATGACCTCCACCAGTTCCATTTTCTCCTCCCTCAGAGCCTCCACCTGTATCAGTTCCTGGTATAATACCTATTCCACTGTACAATCCGTTATCTTTTAACTCATTTTGTAGTTGTGCTAGTTGAGCATTATCATAGGTTGTTTCGTTGGTAATTAAGTTCTTGGTATCTTTTGCTTGTAAGATTATTCCGTTTTCTCCTATGACTGCATTAAGCGTTATACCTGCCAAGATTATCAGTACGACTATTGTTACTACTCGTGCTTTTTGTTGTCGCTGTTGGCTTCCATGTATATTTTGTACACCTTTTGTGTATATTGTAGCTGTTGTACTTTTCTGTTTTGTATTTGAATATTTTTCTTGCTTTTTCTGTCGTAGGATTTTTGCAATATTTTATCCATTATTCGTGCTTTCACAAAAAAAGAAGTAAATGGTTTTGTCGTTCCATTTACTTCTTTCTTTTATATTTTGTATAGATAATTGTTTTTATCATAATAAATATGTACAATTTCTACTTCTTTTCTTGCTTCGTTTATGGTATAGATAACTATATAATTTTTTATTACAATTCTTCTATATTCTCTTTTATTTTTTCTTCCCACGATTGGATATCTTCGTGGGAAATAACTTAGTTTTTCCGTTCGTTCTTTCATTTGCTCCATCAATCGATTTGCTGAATTTGGTACTTTTAATTTTTGGCTAATATATTGTTTTATTTTTCTAATTTCATTACTGGCTTGCTTAGTAAAAACAATTACATAATCGTCTTCACTAAGGCTCATATTTTTCCTCCAATTCTCTAAAAACAATTTCTGCTGGTATCACTTCTCTGTTTTGGATTTGTTCTTCTGCTTTCTCAAACACATCTTCTAAATGCTTTTCAAACAATTCTCGGTATTGTTCTCCACTCATAATGACAGCATCATTTTTTCCTTCTCGTTTTAGGACAATTACTTCTTCAATATTCTCATTGGTTAAAATATCCTTCACTTCCTGTAGAGTTGGCTCTTTTTCCATTCTGGTATCCCTCCTTCCTTTTGTATTTTTTTCTCCTATTCTTTTCCCATTTAGTATAACACAGTTTTCGGTATTTCACACTCTTTTTGTCAAAAAAGAAGAAATAAATGGGAAATATTTTCCCTTTATTTCTTCTTTGTCTTACACTTCTAATAATCTTTTTTCTTCTTCAATACTTTCTCGGATGGCTTGTATTTCTTCCCTGTTCCAAAAGAAATTCATATCTTTTTGTGCTAAAAAATCTTCCATAATGGCGATATAGTGGGATTTCAAAAGTGTAGTATAAAAATCCGGATAAACTAATTCTTCTCGATAAGGCGAAGTATAAAATCTTTGGAAACGCTTGCACTCATCTGCTGTAAAGCATTTGAGCATCATTTTATTTCCATAGATGGTTTCTTCAATCCATACTTTCATAATCCCTATCATTTTGTCGATAATATCTACCACATAGCCGTTTTTGTCCTTCTTGTATTCTCGAATAATCGCATACATTACTGGACCAACGCTCTCTTTTAGTTTTCTTTCGTCCTTATCCTCTATCTTCTTGAATAGAGCAGTAGTTTCTTCTGAATAGGCCTTCATGGATGCAATAATTTCATTTCCAGTATATTCGCTAAAATCGTGGAAACAAGATTTTAATAAAATTTGGTTTCCATCAATCTCTTCCCCTTGCTGGGTTAGCCAATCTGCTAAAAGTACACACATAACGGTATTGATATAGATATGGTAAAGTACATCTTCTTCTACTCTTAAATTGGTTTGCGAATAGCGATATACTTCTCTTAATTGAAAAGCAATTCCTGCTAGGCTATCATAGTCTTTTAATACTTCGTTCTGTTGTAAATACTCTTGTAATTTTTTTCTATCTTCCAGTTGTTCTAAAATACCTGGTAATTGGAATTGAATATCTGCTATTTCCTCATCCTCTATTTTGTTTTGCATCGTTAAGATTTGCACTTTTTTACGAATTGCCTCTACTGCTAGGAAGTTCCCTCTTTTGTATAACTGCATTAAAATCCATAAATCTGCTAATTGCTCAAAGAATAGGTAGATTTCTTCGTTTTCTTCTTCTACTAGACAGATTTCCAGTTCTTTTAGATTTCGGCTAAGATAGGCAATCTTTTCTTTTACAACTTGCTGTTTTACTTGGTGATAAGATTTTAATTGTTTCCCATTTTCTACATCTACTCCCATATTTCCAGTAGAAAAGTTAATGAGCTGTGTCGTAAGTGCATTTCGCACAATTCCATCTGCTATAATCCTTCCAATTGTTTTTTCTTGCCATTTGAAATACAAATAAATGGCGAGCATGGTTCCGTGAATAGTGGTATATCTGTCATTGATAATTTGCTGCTTTTTCACACAGTTTGCATCCATCGCATACAAATTGATTAAGTACATATCTTTGATTAAGTTTTGGTAAATCTCTTCTTTCAATTTTCTTCCCCTTTATATCTCTCCGTTTTTGATTGAGTCAAGTGCTTCTTTAGTTAGTTTACTTTTATCTAATTTTTGCATCATAAAGATAATGAGTCCTACGATTGCAAACGTAATTCCATAAACAAGCAAACTCATTTTCCAATCGCCCATTGCTAGATTTTCCCCTGCCATGGTGGATGAAATAACGGATGGAAAACGCATAAATGTAGCAATCGCAATAAATTTCCACGGGTTAATTGGTACTAGTCCACCTAGATACGTAAATAAGTCTTTTGGTGTTCCTGGGATAAGATATAGGATTATAAAAATCCATTCCATCTTTTTTGGGTTTTGAAATAACTTACTATTCTCTATTTTTTTCATTTTTTCTTCATTGCAAAAGGTATATACAAAGTTTCTTCCGCAACTTACGTACTAAAAATACAATCGCAGTGGTTATAATCCCGGCAGAAGCCAACACAAACACGGTTCCCCAAATAGAGCCATAACACATGCCTGCTAATACTTCTAATGGTTCTCCCGGCAAAATAATGAGAAAGATTTGGGCAAATTGAATACCAAACAGCATTAACATTCCCCAAAATCCAGACTCGTCTACTTTTTGTTTGAAGGCTTGTTGTCCTTCTTGTGTACTAATTTGTTTCATAATTGGTGCTAAATAGACTATCATAGCGATTGCAATAGCAATTACAACAAGGAACAAAATTCCTTTAATCCATTTTGCTTTTTTGGTTTTATTCATGTCTTCTCCTTTATCCCAATTCGTTTTTCATTGCACTTAACATTTCGGAAAAGTCTTCATACTGATATTGGGATTTTTGATTGATTTCCCCTCTTTCTAAATCGGAATATTGGTCGCGAATAACTGCCACCTCTATTCCGGCACGGTTTGCCGCTTCTACGCCAACCAAAGAATCCTCAATCACAATGCATTCTGTACTTTGAATGCCAAAATCCGCCAAAATTTTCTCATAGATTTCTGGGTTTGGTTTCAAGTTTTTTACTGCACTTTTGGCATACACCCTCACAAAATATTCGTCAAAGTCTGCTACCTTGCGAATATTCTCATTTCTCGTTCGATAAATTTCAATTGTATGGTCGTTGGTGGTACTTGCAATGATTAGCATAAAACCTTTTTCTTTTAGGTATTGTAACACTTCTTTTGCACCTGGCTTATATGTAATTTTTTCTGCCAAGTAATGGTCCGCTATTTCATAGCGTAATTTTTTTATCTCTTTCTTTGATAACTGGGAGCCATACTTTTTACCTAACAAACCACAATATTCTAAATACATATCTTCGGCTTGGTGGAACTGTTTCATTGCTTCTGCCCTTTGTTTGCCCACATCTTGAATGGGAACATCATTGGTACGAATACTCTCAATTAACTCTTCATCAATACAATTCCAGATCCCCATTGAGTCAATGAGTGTTCCATCTAAATCAAAAATAACAACTTTTTTTCCGGTTAGCATTTTGATATCCTCCCAACTAGCATCTATCATACCACGCTCCTAGTACAAAAGCAATCTCTTTGGTTGTGAAATCTTTGTGTCCTTTTTCTTCTTTTTTGTATAACCTTTCCAATTTTGGCTATTCTAATAGCAGGTGGTGATAAGTATGACAAGTAAAGAACTTTTGTATGTGGAAGATGCCTTAGGGCATGAAACGTTTATGAAGACTTGCAGTCAAAAGACCTCTGGTCAATTAACAGACCCTACTCTTTCAACTTATATTGGAGAGTTAGTGCAAAAGCATGAAGAGTTAAAAAATTCGTTCTTGAATTTATTATAAGGAGGAAGAAATGGAAGACAAGGAGTTAATGGAAAAAGAATTGTTAGTGATCAAGGGCGTTTGTGATTTGTATCTTCATGGAACAATCGAGTCTACAACAGCCGAAGTGCATAATGCTTTCAAATGTGCCTTAAATGAGTCTTTAGACATCCAAAACAAACTGTATAACTTGATGGCTGAAAAAGGTTGGTACCAAACCGATACGGCAGAACAACAAAAGATTGACCAATTAAAGCAAAAATACGCAGCCCAGTAGAAAAAGCAAGCAAATGCTTGCTTTTTTAATATTCTTTGATCTTGTATTCTACTAAATCGTTATTGTCATACACAAATTTTGCAGAGAAAAATGGGACACCTTCTGCCATTTTGGCGAGGAAGAGTTTATCTCCTTCCCATAAGTTGAGTTCCATAATTTTGTCTTTTTCGACCCATTGTAAATCCCCTTCATTGCAATTTTCTCGCATTTTTCCGGTTACTTTGCTGGCGATAAAAACATACATATATTCTGTTTCCCACTCTGCTGATACATAAGTTACAATACCTCGTAACTGGTATTCTTGTAACGTTAGTCCTGTTTCTTCCCAGACTTCACGAACCACACATTCTTCTGGACTTTCTTGTGCCTCTAGTTTTCCGCCTACTCCAATCCATTTTTCGTGATTGACATCTTTTTTCTTTTTCGTACGATGGAGCATTAAATATTTTCCATCTTGTTCGATATAGCATACCGTTGAAAGTATCATAGGCTCTCCTCCTTATAGATAATGCACAATTTCTTCAAACGTATCATAACCGCTTTCTGCGTTGATATGTCCTGCTTTTGGTAATACCACTTGCTCAGTGGAAATGATATCTGCAAATTCTTTTTCCACTGCTTGTGGCACATATGGGTCATTATCTGAATAAAAACAAATAATTTCTTTGGCGTATTCTTTTACTTCGGCTAATCGGTTTGTATACATCGATTGATTAACCGTATCATATGCTTCGTCAATTCCAAGATATTGATTAAATCCGCACACACTAATTAGTTTCTTAATATTACGCTTTTTCTCGATTAAATACTTACTAATAAAAACAGGTGCAATACTATGGGCAATGATAACCGTATTTTCGTTGACAAGTCCTAGGTTATCATAATAGGCAAGTAGATTGCTCCAATTCTCATAGTTTTGGTAACCTACTCCAATCGGAAATTGTGGTACATACACACTTTTCCCTTCACTGGTTAAAAAATCTGAAAGCCAACTAAACCAGTTGGAAAATGGGCTTCCAAAAGAACCATGGATAATGAGATAATTGGTAGTGTTTTCGTTCATTTCTTTTTCTCCTTTACTATTTATTTTCTCGATACCATTTTGCAAACACAGTCATCGAGTCAACCGAGCGATATGGGATACGGTTTTCTCGTTCTTCCTCTGTCATTTGTGCTAATGTTTTTTCATAGCCATACGGCTTGTAGATATACCAAAGATCAGACCATTTTTGCTTAGTATCTTGTCCTAGAATTTGTGTTGCTAGTTTTCCTTCATGCCCACCCATAAATTGGCGGAGTTCTTTTCCGTCATAATACGACAAACACTCAGTAAACTTGCAGGTTCTATTTTCTTTCCCTTCCATCAATCGTAAAATTCCTTCAATCCCGATTGTATCTAATGCAAAATTGACAAATGCTTTTGGGAAGCCACCTAATGCGTCAATCCAAAAACCACAGTCTAAAGAAATACACGGTTTTTTTACTAAGCGGTAGGCTTCTTCTACTTTATATTTTGAAATGTACTGAATATCTTCGCTACGTGGCTCCTCTAATTCATATTCATATAATTTCCAGTTAATCTCGCTAAATTCTTTTTTCGCAAATTCAATCTTTCCCGGATTATGGGTTACAAAAACAATTTCCTCCATCTTATCCCTCTTTTTCATTTTTAACACGGTATTTTAATTCCAAATACGAATTTTCTAACTGGTTTACTTCTAGCAGTTCTAAGGCTTTTAATTTTCCTAATTCTGCCACAGAAGAAATAGCTTTTCCGTCGAGCAAGGTATTGGTGCTCTTTCCTCCAACGAGAAGTGGTGCGATAACAACATGGACATAATCTACCAAACCTTGGCGTACCAATTCATTGTTTAGCGTTCCGCCGGATTGAATGGTAAGGTAATCTACCCCATATTTTTCGCCTAAATCTTCCATCATTTTACTCATATTCAGTTCGTCATAATATACCATTTGCAAGTTGTCTAATTCTTTGGTTAAACGGTAGGCTGGATGGTTTTTATTGTTGGTTACTAAATACAATTTCTGCACCCATTGGCACAAATAGCGGACACCACTTTCTTGCAAATGTGGTTTTCGGTCTAAGATAATAAATTGACAAGGGGATTTTGCTGGCACTTCTGTTCTATCGTTTACTCCAATTTTCGCCATGGTTCGTCCTGTGTTAAAGGAATACAAATCTGTGGTCTGCTCAATTTCATAATATTGATGTAATCCTTCTTTAACCCCATCAATTTGGCACCAATCACGGTCTGCATCAAATGTGTCATTATCTCCACTGTTAATTTTCCCATCCAAGGACATTAACATAAACAAAGTGGTAACTGGTCTACTCATTTATCTATTCTCCTTATTGAAAATGATATTTTTCTTTGATAAATTGATATAACTCTCTTGCTCCCTTGCTCAATTCTGCTTCGTCTAATTCTCCATTTTTGTATCTTTCATAACCTAAGTTTTTCTCTGGTTCTGTAATTTGGAGTTCGCCACTTTTTAAGGTTCCTTTGTAGGCTAGATACACCCATGCTTGGTCTTTACCTCGTTTTTCGTCAAAGGTTTTCGCATAGGTAGATACCACAAATTCGTCAATGGAAATGTCTGCTCCTTGACCAACTTCTTCGGTAATTTCTCTTCGTAATGCGGAACGGAAATCTGGGTCGTCTGGTTGTACTTTGCCTCCAATGGACTCTAGTTTTAGCCTTTCATCACTACAACCAGGTCCTCTGCGTTGGAAAATGATACGTCCTTCATTATCAAAGGCGTACAAAATAACAGCTACTTTGTATTGGTCTTGCACCTCTTGATACCCCTGTAAAACCTCTTGCAATTCTTGGTTATCTTTTACTTCTTGTGAAAATAATTTCATGTAGTACCTCCTTTATTCCATTTCATAATTTTGAAGTTGCTCGATATATTTTTGGATATTTTCATTATTGATTTCTTCTGGTAAGATACTGCAATGCTCCATAATTTGCTGTTCAATTCCAAGAGCACACGCAATTAAATGGTTTGCCTTTTCTTCATTTGACCATACAGACAATGGTCGATTGCGGTAACGCACTTTAGCATCTTCTAATCTTTCTTTTAATCCAATAACACCATCTGGTGCTACTCTTTGGTCGCAGTAAGCACAAATTTTTCGTTCAAAATATGGCGACGCTAGTGTTTCCTCATTATTTCGAGAACGTTTACCATCTAAGATTTCCAATTCTTGTGCAGACAATCCCTCTGCTTTTCCAATGGCTAGGTTAATTAGGTGGTCATTGGTGCCATATTGTGCTACATATTTTTTTCGCATGGTTTGAAAGGTTGGGTTATCTGAAAAATCTTCTGGCATTTTCACTAAGTTTCCCATATCGTGTAGTAAGGAAACACGAATGACTGCCTTTTCTTGTAATGGCTCTCCTGTCCAATGGTCTAAAATATATTGGCTACACGCTGCTACTCGTAACATGTGCATTTGTAGATTTTCTGGTATGCCATATTTCGCATAAATTTCACAAATTTTCATTTTTTCTTCTACTTCCATAGTTCTCCATTGATATGTCGCGTCAATGCCATAATCACTGCATTTTGGATTAAATCCATTCGGGTTGTTATGCCATGGGTCAAAAACACTTCTCCCCCTGTACTTTTTCCAAGTTCTTCTTTAGCAAAAATACGGTCCATCACTTTGCCAAATTCCGTTTCCTGTGCTTCTGCAATATATCTATCTGGAACCGAAAAACCTTGGCTAATTCCAACACTTTGGTAACCATTTTTATCTTCTACCACGGCTGTATTGATCACAAACCAATCCGTAGATAACTGATTGTGCATTCCGCCTTCAATCGCAACGAAAAAGTCTGGTTCCACCTGATTTTCTTTGGCATAAACACGCAAATTCTTCACACGATTTTTGGCACCTTGGATAATTTCTTCATTGAGTGGTTGGTCCTGTACTTCAGAAGGTACTGGAATTCCTTGAATTTCAACATCTTCCCAATATTTTTCAAAAGCTTCTTTGGTGGCTTGTATTTTTCCTGGATTTTTCGTTCCAATTAGTATTTTCATAATTTCTCCTTTTCGCCCCATCTTTGGCAGTTGCAAATTGGTGCTAAGTTGCGGAATTTAATTTCTGGCATTGCAATATCTGGTACTTGTTCTATGGTAATATTCTCAAACAGTTGAATATCTTGTTGTAGGCTGGCATTTGGTGCTTGTTTTAATTGTTCCATAACTTGGTCTTCATTTTGAACAAACAAGTCTTCATAGGTTATGACATTTTGGTAAATCCCTTGTTTCGTAATTTCTCCTAAAAATCCCATCATAAACGTATCTTCTTTGGTATGGCAATAACGGTCAAATTCGTGATTGATTTTTACCACTAGTTTTGCCGTTTCTTCGGTTGCTAGTCCTATTTCTGGAACGCCTTGTTCATTTGGATAAACCGTTAAATCTTCTACAATTCGTGCTACTTCTTCCATCGTCAAAGACTGCATCCAGTACAACCCATTTAGAATAATGCCATCGAGACGGTCTGCACATAGTTTTGGTCGTTCTAAATCCACCAAACTATATTGCTTAAAGTTAATGATATCTTCAATGGCAATTCCATCTTCTTTTAGGCATTGTGCTAGGTAGGTATCTTTTCGCAAGATTTCTTCTGTTTTTTCTTCGGTGTTTTCTTGTTTGACATAGTCTTTGTTCATATAGTCGATAGCATGTGCAAAACATGGTGTTGCAATATCATGGAAAAGACCTGCTAATGTCATTTTCTGATCTTGACTTAATTTCCAAGTGATTAGACTAACCGTTAAAGAATGGTCATAGCGAGAAATTCTTTCCGGGAAATTGAAAATTGCTTTAGACGCATAATCCATCCCGCAAAAATACCCCACCTTTTTCAAGCGCAACAGGCTTGGCGTTTGTAGATATTTTTCTAGAAATTCTGGTCGATTTTGATAGCCCAGTAAATTTTTATATTGTTCTAACTTCGTTCGTACTTGTTCCATTGCATTCTCCTCTTTTTTCTTCATGCCTATTCTATCGTATTTTCTCGAAAAAGAAAAGAGTAGAAAGATAGTTTTCCACTCTTTTCGTCGTTATTTCTTTTTCCAATCATTTTTTGCCATTGCAAAAATTCCTGTTAAAATTAAGATTAGGTCTCCTAAAACTAAAAACCAGCTTTGGTAATACAGATAATACATACCATAGAAAATTCCAGTTGTAATGCCAGAAAAGCGTACATATTTCATATTTGGTTGCCATAAGCAGTAGGTACGAATTGCAGAACCTATCGTTGGTAATAGCGAAATCGGTCCATTCCATGTTAGGATACAGTTTCCTAGGATAACTCCTTCAAAAAGAAGTAATAGGACAAAATATACCGTTTTGCTAAACTTCTCTTTTTGAATGAACAGCATGGTGCGAATTAAATTCATTAGGTTTAAGACGGCTCCTGTAAAGGCTCCTATCACAAAACTATACATGGCTTCAAAAAAGCAATCCGCCGCTTGGACGGTCAAAGATAATTTTCGTTCTTTGATACAAATACTAATCACTAATGCAATAAATGCGAGTATACTAAATAGCATAATCATTCCTTCTTTTGTTTCTATTTTCTTTTATACCCAATTACGGATAAATTTCTCATTAAAGGTATATTGCACTGCTGGTCGATAGGCAGATTCTTTGACTACCTTTTTTGTTTTCTTGACCATCGGTGCTATTTTCTTGCGGAAATTGGCTGGAATTAGTTTTTTATCTAAAATCACTTCATACACTTGTTGGAGTTCAGAAAGGCTAAATTCCTTGTCCAAGAAACTAAACGCAATATTCGTATTTTCAATTCGGTTTCGCAAGCGTTTAATTCCAGTATGAATCACTTTAGCCGTTAATTCGTCTATTTCTGCTTTTCCCACTACATGATGGCAATATTCAATATTTTCTCGTTCTCTTTTTATTTCGGTATCCATCGTGTAACAAATTTCTTTTTGTGCATTTTGCAATTTTACTTGTTGCGTACTTGCCTGTTTTTCATTAGTAATCTGGATATCTAGGAAAGAATAGTTGGCTGGCATTTTGCTTGTTTTCTTTTGATGGATAATTCCAAGATAACTGACCGTTAATTCCCTGGTTTTCGTGTAATATGCTGGCTCGCCCCAGGTATATAACTGCTCAATATAAAATTGGGAGGTTTGAAAAATTTGCTCCATTTTTTCTTCGGCTAGTTGCTTGATGGGCGTCTGGTTATCGATGGGAAAAGCAGGAAATTGGTTGTTTTCGTCCAATAGCAGTTGTAACTTTTTTTCCGGTAATCGACGGACATCTTTTCTTTCCGCTTCTTCCATGCGGAAAATAATAAGATTGCCTTGTATCTTCATTTTCTTCCTCCCTTCTAGATTATTTTCATATCTCTTTTGCTAACTTACTGGCTAGCCCAATATATTTTTCTGGTGTAAGTTGTAACAGCATTTGCTTATCTTCCGGTGAGATTTCGGTTTGTTGCACAAATTCATAAATCGCCTCTTGCGAGATATGTTTTCCTCTGGTTAAGCCTTTTAAGATTTCGTAGGCATCTGCATAACCATTTTTTCGTAAAATGGTTTGGATTGCTTCTGCTAATACCTCTGACGTTTGTTCCAATTCTTCTTTTAATTTACTTTCATTGACACGGACTTTGTTCATTCCTGCTACCAATTGTTTACTCGCAATGACTGAATATGCCACTGCATTTCCAATGTTACGAAGCAATGAAGAGTCACTTAAATCTCGTTGCATTCTTGAAATTGGTAGGTTTCCAGTTAACACCTCCATCACGCCATTTGCCATTTTCAAATTTGCCATCGCATTTTCAAAGTTAATGGGATTGATTTTATGTGGCATAACCGATGAACCTACTTCTCCTGCGACATTGGCTTGTAAAAAATATTCTCGGCTAATATAGAGCCACATATCTTGTGCAAAATCTTGCAAAATGTTGTTGGTGAGCATCATTTCGGTAAAGATCCAGCATAATTGGTCATGTGGTTCAATTTGCGTGGTATATGGGTTATATTGCAACCCAAAACTTTCGACAAATTCTTGTGCTACTTTCTCCCAGTCAACATCTGGGTATGCAATTTTGTGTGCATTGAAATTACCGACCGTTCCATTCCATTTTCCTGCTACTGCCTCTTGCGAAAGTCTTGCTAGCATTTTTTCCAAACGATACGCAAAGTTTGCTAGTTCTTTCCCCACTGTGGTTGGGGTAGCATTTTGCCCATGGGTATGGGAAAGCATTGGAATACCAGCATATTCTCTTGCTTTTTCAGCCAATCGTTCTTGTACTTTTTTGGCATTTGGAAGATATACCTCATGTAGTAATTCTTTTTCCATTATCCCATAAGCAATATTGTTAATATCTTCTGATGTACAAGCAAAATGGATTAGATGGTTATATTTTGCGAGTCCTTTTTCAGCTAATTTTTCGTTCAAAAAGTATTCGACTGCTTTAACGTCATGTTTCGTTGTTTGCTCGATTTCTTTGACTCGTTTGGCACCCTCTAAATTCATTTCTTGAGCAATCTTTTCTAAGTCATCGAGTTCTTCTTGGCTTACCGTATAGCCAATTTCTGGCATAGTCAGTAGTTTTTTGAGCCATTGCAATTCTACCATCACACGATTACGGATTAAGTGGTATTCGCTAAAGTGTTCTGCTACTTCCTTGGTTAGTTTAGTATATCTACCATCGATTGGCGAGATATGACATAATTCTTCTTCCATTCCTACCTCCTAACAAATTATCATGGAGTCACGGGATGCTCCAGTTCCAATGAATTTAATTGGTACACCAACAAATTCCTCGATACGGTTTAGATATTTTTTCGCGTTTTCTGGTAAGTCTTCTCTGGTTTTGATTTGGCTAATATCGCCAAAATTTCCATCAAATTCTTCGTAAACTGGTGTGCAGTTCTCCAATTCGGCTTCATCCAATGTGAAGTTTGTGCTAATTACGCCGTTTTTTTCATAACCAACACATAATTGGATTTTTTCGAGTTTTCCAATCGTGTCCACATGGTTGATAGCAAGTCCTGTTAAGCCATTGACCATTGCTGCATATTTTAGAGCTACTAAATCTAACCAGCCACAACGGCGTGGTCGTTTGGTCGTGGTTCCGTATTCATGTCCTAATTCTCGAATGGTGTCTCCCATTTCATTGTTTTGCTCCGTGATATATGGACCTTCTCCCACACGAGAAGAATATGCTTTTAGCACACCATATACCTCGCCAATGTATTTTGCTCCAATGCCGGAACCTGTGCACATTCCCCCAATGGTTGGGTTAGAAGAGGTAACAAATGGGTAACTACCAAAGTCAATGTCTAATAAAGTAGCTTGTGCTCCTTCACATAGGATTTTTTTATCTTCCTCAATGGCTTGGTGGAGCAAGGATACCGTATCTATGACATACGGTTTTAGGATGTTTGCATATTCGGTATATTGTGCTAGCACTTCTTCTACCTCAATTTGTGGGTAATGGTAAAGTGCAAAGATTGCATTTTTGTTGGTGATATTGCGACGTAGTTGTTTCTCAAATGTTCCACTGACTAAATCTCCCATACGAATTCCACAGCGTTCAAATTTATCACAGTAGACTGGACCTATTCCTCTGGCTGTAGTTCCAATTTTGTCTTCTCCTCGTAGTTCTTCTTGCAAGCGATCCATTTGTACATGGTATGGGAAAATGACATGAGCTTTATTGCTAATTCGTAGGTTGGCTACCGAATAGCCATTTTCTTCAATGTTTCGCATTTCCTCAATTAGTACTTTCGGGTCAACTACCACTCCATTTCCAATAACTGCTGTTGTTCCGTGGTTGAGTATACCGGATGGGATTAAGTGAAATGCAAATTTTTTGCCATCAATTTCAATCGAATGTCCTGCATTATTTCCTCCTGTACAGCGTACCGAAAAATCTGCATTTTGAGAGAGGTAATCGATAATTTTTCCCTTTCCCTCATCTCCATAAAAACTTCCTAACACAACATCAACTTTCATAAATACCTCCTATACTTATTATTTTTTTGATACTAAGTCGTCCATTTGTATTATATGGATGTTTTAAGGCTTTGTCAATGAATTCTAACTCTTTTTCTCACAAATTTTTTGCATATATTTCGCAAAGGCATTTTCTCCATATTGCTCGTCAAACTTTGCGATTTCTTTTTCGTAACAGGTATCATCCATATACATATCCAATAACTTTTCATTCCCAATTTTTTCTTCTAGTTCTTCCACAATTCCTACGATATTTTTATAGCATTTATTGAGCCAATATTTCCTAATTTGTCCATTGGCATCTTTTTCGGTATATTCTGGTTTCTTTCCATTAATACTAGCTGTAAAATACTGAACAAATGCCTCTTCTAATAATGCAATTTGAATTTCTTCTCCCAAATATGTTTCATACTTTTTCGGTACTTGCTCAAACTTACTGTTTTGCTTTTGGATAAAATGAAAAATTTCATGCTCCAAAACATACTGAAATTGCTTGCTATCTGGTATTTCTTTGAAAAATACAATGTAATCTTGTTTGCTCGAAGCCAGATAGGGACTAAGATTATATTCTCGCTTTACTTCTTTTAGTTCCGCTAATCTTTTGAAAATACGGTTTCGATATTTTTCTCCATAGGTCTTTTGAAATTTGCGAATGAATTCTTGTTTTCCCGCTTCAATACGGTTTTCCCAGTTTTTGTTTGGTTCCATTTTTCCCTCCTTGGACGAAAAAAGAGGAGTTGGTACACTCCTCCCTTTTCCAATATTTACGCTCTTTTGGGTAATCTACTATAATAGCAATAATGGCCACAAGCCATAGCAGAAATAATGAGTTTAACCATGTACCTCACCTCCTTCTATTTTACAATTTTGGTCGCTTGCATATTGCTTGCCAGACAAACTGTCTGCTATCCCTCTGCATCCGCCTCTACACACATCTAATTTGGCACAATTTTGGCATTTTCCAGTAATGTGTTGTTTAATCCCTCTCAACTTTTGCAGTGTTTCATTTTCTTGCCAAAGTTTGGCTAAGTCATCTGTTAGCATATTTCCAATTTTATATTTTTCATTGGTTAATGCAGCACATGGATAAATATCTCCATTTGGCGCGATTGAAATTAACGTATGCCCTGTTGGACAACCAGCGGAATGAATTCGATTTTGCTCTTCTTTGGTCAATGTTTTGCACAAGTTAGACACAGAAGAACAATCGATGGTAACTTCTAATTTTCCTTTTCTTCGACAAATCTCATCAATTACTTTTGCATAGCGATGGTACTCTGGTACTTGTTCTTGAAAAGTTGGTAAATCAAAATATCCTTGCTTCAATTTAATAATGGTTAATCCGTCAAAGTTATTATCCTCTAGAAAATTCATAAATTCTGCTAAATCGTCCATATTGTTGTTGGTTACTACGGTATCGACCCCAACGATAAAACCATATTTTTTGAATAGTTTGGCTGTCTGGATGGCTTTATCAAAACTTCCTTTGGTTCGATATTTCTCATGTACTTCTTTTCGATAAGAGTCTAATGAAATTTGTACTTGTGTTAGTCCTGCCTCTTTTAACTCTTGAACCAACTTTTCAGATACTTGATAGCCATTTGTTGTTAGATTACAGGCAACCTTTTTCCCTGCGATATATCTTACCAGTTCTACTAGGTCTGGTCTGGTTGTTGGCTCTCCTCCCGTAAGCCCAATTTGGAAGGTTCCCATTTCCACTAATTTATCAATCATTTTTTTGTAATCTTCGGTTGGCAAACCATTTTTAATTTGACGATGGACATTTTTTACGGAGCAATACTGACAGTTCATGTTACAAGCATGGGTAATGGCAAGATGGGCAATAATCGGGCCTCGGTAAACTGGCTTATCGTCTTGACTGTTTAGAATACGGTCATCAAAATAAAGTTTTTCTTCATTTGGTATGTAGTTGTAATACTTTAGTAATCCAATATCGGCTAATTCTCGAATAAAATCTGGTGCCTCTGTCGGCAATTCTTCTAGACTTGCATATTGCTGTAACTGACTTTCCAACTCGAGTGGTATCATAGCCACATGTCCTAATTTATTGAGTAAATAAATGCCATCTTCTCTTTTCTCAATATTTCTTAATTCTTGATACATTTCCGTTTCCTCCTATTCTTCGTTTGCAAAACAGTATGGTTCTCTTGCTTTGAAATCTCCGCCATAATAGTATTTGTTGGCGATACATCCACCATTGCAAGCGCTATTTTTGTTGCATTTATCACAATACTCGTTTTCTTTGTTCTGGGAAAATTTTTGACGTAACTCATTTGCTTGTTCGGATTTCCAAATTTGTAGCAAACTGTTCTTTCGCACATTGCCGGATGGGAATACTGAGGAAAGAACATGGCACAACATCTCCATTTGGTTGTACTTCCATCGTATTTTGTAGAGCCTCACATGTATATTTCATACTTAAGGTTTCAAAAGTAGTTCCCAGTCCTTCAAATAACTCACTGGCACCAAACACCGGTCTAATTTGAAAGTTCGTTTGATATCTTTTGGCTAATAATTCTTTTACTTTTTGATACATTTGTAAGATAAACATACGATACGCTTCTTTGGAAAGCATCATTTCCTTATCTGCTCTTCCGATTGGGCAGACTGGAACAATGGTCTGATGGCTAATTTTCAGGTCGGCTAATACTTCCATAAGTGCTAATAAATCTTGCGGATTATCTTTGGTTAAGGTAGATTGTACGCGAACTTCAATTCCCTGTTTTTGAAAATTCTGAATTGCAGTAATTGCTTGCTCATAAGCACCTTTTTTGCCTCGAAATGTATCATGAAAACCGGCTAACCCATCTAAGGATAGTTTTGCCATATGAAGTCCTGCTTGTTTTAAGTCCTTTGCCAGTTGCTCTGTAATTAAACTACCATTGGTTGTCATGGTAATTCGTGGAATACGTCCTTTTACATAACGAATATAGTTTAGCAAGTTCGGATGGATGGTTGGCTCGCCTCCTGTAAAATTAATTTTTAATAATTTCATTGCAAGCATTTGGTCAAGTAACGAATAAATTTCGCCATCTGTTAAGTCTGTTGCTTTGGCTGTTTTGGAGTTATTTCCACAATGTTTACAATGATAATTACAGCCAGAAGTGATACCAAGTGTTAGATAGATTGGTGTTGTGGTATGCAATGTACTTTTTTCTTGTAATTCTTCTGCATACTTCTTTTGTGGAACCAAGAATTTCTTTTCTATGAATTTCTGAACGCTTTCTGGATTTTCCACCTCGTAAGAATGAACTGCCTCATAAAATATTTTTCCTTTTCCTGCTAAGTCCGTTATTTTTTCTTTGGTTTGGTACTTGCTGTTTAGGATATATATCCCGTCTTTTTCATAGCGGATGTGCGTATGCTCCTCTTTTTCAAATTTCATTTTCTTCTCCTTTCTTTGTGTATTTTTTACGCATTTATCTGATTTTTTTAAGAGAGTTCCCTCTCCTAAAAAATATCAATCGCATATTCGTCTTTGGTAATAAATTTATATAGATTGGCTGGTCTATGTCCTTTCATGTCTTGTGTTAATCCTGTATTTTCAATTAGTCCGAAGTTGTAAAAACTTCTTTCGGAAATTTCTTCGGTCAAACTGTCTGTCTAAAATTGCCTCATATACCTTTTGCAATTCTGGCAACGTAAAATATTTTGGCAATAACGATTTTACAATCGTACTTCGCATAATCTTATGCTTGATGGTTTCAATCGCTTCAAGCAAAATCTCTCGATGGTCATAGGCAAGTTCACTTGGTACATCTCGCAAATTAAACCACTCTGAATTTTGTGTTTTTTCGGTTCTTTTCTTAATTTTAATATTCTCACTGTTGACAATGCCAATATATCCAACGGCTATCATACGCATTAACGGAGAACGATTTGGATCACTAAACGTGTGAAACTGCTCAACATAGATACCATCAACTCCTGTTTTTTCAATCATTTCTCTTTTGATTGCCGTTTCACAATCCTCGTTATTATATACCGCTCCACTTGGAAGCATCCATTTATCTGGATATGGTTTATTACTTCTTTGAACGAGTAGTACTTTGACTTCTCCTTCTTTTACCGTAAATAAAGTACACACCACATGAATTCCTTGATTTTTGTATAGCGGATTGTTAATATCCATTTTTTCTCACCTCTTTGTGTATTACATACACATTATATCTCTTTTTCGATTTTTGTCAAGCACTTTTTTATTTTTTCTTTATTGACATTCTTTTTCGATGATTTCTTTGTATTGTTTTACTAGCATTTCTAGGCTTTCTTCTGTGATGTGCTCATTTACTTCATGTGCTGTTACAGGACCTGCTCCTAATATGATATTCTGGATACCACTTGGCAAAAAACTGGCTTCTGTTATGAAATTGCAAGTCTTTGGATCTTCCTCTGTTGGCGAGAAAAAGGCAGATAAACAATTTATTTCTTGCACATTTGCTTGATATTTTTTCTGCAAGTTCTGTATTTTTTGTCTAATTTTTTCTTCCTCTGCTTTCCCGATTGTACGGAAATCCACTAAAAATTCGCAATAATCTGGAACTGAATTGATGGCACTTCCCCCTTGGATAACCCCTAAGTTCATGGTCGTGTATGGAATTTCAAAATGGTTATTCTCCTGCTGTTTGATTTCAGTTTCGTAAAACTCTGTTAATTCGTTAATCAATCGAACTGCCTGCATAATGGCATTTTTCCCTTTATTGGGTGTACTAGAGTGTGTTTTGATACCACGAAAAGAAATCTTGTATTCCATAAGACCTTTGCTCCCTACAATCTTTTCATTGTTCGTTGGTTCCCCAAGGAGCATTACTTGTGGGAAATTTTTTTCATAGGCAATTACTTCTTGTATTCCTGCAAACCCAATTTCCTCATCATAGGTAAAATACAGTTTCATTCCTTTGGAACATTTGCTAAAATCTACTTGGGAAATAGCTGAAAGGATAGCTGCTATCCCTGCTTTCATATCGCAAATACCAAGTCCATATAACTGGTTTCCTTGCTTCGTAACAGAAAATTTTTCATAATCCCATCCATTGGTATATTCCACAGTATCGGTATGTCCTAAAAAGCCGAGTGCCGCTTCTTTCTGGTTCTTCATAATCAGGATTTTTCCTCTTTTTTCCGTTTGAAATCCAAGCATTTGCAATGTATTTTCTAGGTAATCTAATATCTGCTTATTTTCTTTATCTTTTATGGTATTGTATTGAACTAAATTTTCCAAAATTTCTTTTACTTCTACCATACGCTTCCTCCTATTCTCGTTCCATTTCTACTTGTTTCGGACTTGCCATCTGAATTCCCGCTTTCATATCTTCTCTTTTTAAGGCTCGTAAATCAATTTCCAAGAAAATATTTTGCATGGTTTCCGAAACGCCACTTACACGTTCTCTTTCGACTCCCTGTTGTGCTCCTGGTATTTGCTGAAATCCAATTCTTCTGGCAATTCCATAAGACATCGAACCAGTTTCCAAGGTTCGCATATATAGCCTATCATAGCCTAATTGCTTGGATTGCATGACACCATAAAGCATGAGTTGGTTTCCCACTCCTTTTCGGCGATATTCCCCGAGCACTGCTACATCGGCTAAATACATTACCTTTTCTCCTTCAAAACTTACTGGTTGTCCTTCTTGCCTTCCTCTTTCTAAGGCAATTAGTCCTACACAACCATCTTGTGTATATGCTCCATATAAATATCCGGTTTGTTGATATTTGATAAAAATTTCTTCTAATTCCTCTTCTGTATATTTTTCATTGTATGGTGGCCCAGAAAACACACGATACACACGCTTAAAATCTTCTAATTTTTGTAATTCTTGAATTTGTTCTCTCATTTTTCTTCCTCCTTTTTCAAACAGAAAATTGGTAAAAAAAGCAATCAAAAAAAGACTATTCCGTCGGATGGTATTTTCCTACGTATCTAGTCTTTTCAATCGATATCTTATCTTCAAACTATCTCGTAGGCACAGCACTTTTAGCCTGTACCTACTCATTGTTCTATGCGAGTAGTTACAAGCTCCTACGATGATGATGAAGTTGTTTGTTCAAAGATATTGCTAATTTCATTTTTTACCTCTTTTCTTTTTCGCATCCTATTATACCCGAAAAAGAGGGAATTGTCAAACAGTTCTGTGCTTTTAGGGAAATAGGAAGTTCACTTTTACATTTTCATATTCAGAAGCAAGTTCTTGCTTAATGGTTTTACTCTTTTCCATGAGCTCTGTTTTGTTAATCATTTCTTTTTTGCTGTCCACTTCAATCAAAATGCGGAAACTCATTCCTGTTTTATGAATATGGCAACTGCGAATTTCCATATCTTCTGGCAAATTCTTTTCCACTACTTCCTCAATCGAACTTTTGACATCTTCGTCTGTTACCACACCATTGGACAGTTCTATAAAGGCATTTTTGCATACCGTGATTGGCTCTCGGATAGTAAAAAGCACTAAAAATAGGGTAATCCAGAAATCTCCTGTGTAGAGTAGAAATGCAAATTGGCTATCTTCTGGAATAATGGATAAGAACAAAACACCAATTCCAATCGCTCCAGACATCAATGTATCAATTAAAGTGTTTTTTGCCTCTGCAGCTAAAATGATACTGGTTTCTTTCGTCTTTTTGTATTGTCTACGATAAAATCCATACAAGCAAAATCCCATCACTACCATCACAATTTCATATGGAATGGCTGGACCTACTTCAATCATTTCCCCTGTTCCATAACGAAAATATTCCATCACTTTTGCTGTTCCATTGGAAAGTGTATAGCCTAGCAAAAATAGGGTTAAAATGGATTTTAAGATCGCATACAAAGGCTCTAGCATAAATCTACCATGCGGGAATGCTCGACTCGTTTTTTTGCTCTGTTTGGAAATCACGACTGCAAGTAGGCCAGAAAATACAGCAAGCAAAGTAAAATACGCATCTAAGAATAGTGCATCTATTTTGGTAATGCGATAAATAACAACACCCGCAATACCCATGATGGTATTGACAATAATGCCAAGAATAACGCCCCATTGTTCTTGTTTTTTATATTGCATAAATAATCTCCCTTATTTTTCTTCTTCTCCCTATATTTTCTACCTTTTTCCGATTTTCTATACGCAAAAAGACTCGCATCCGTGCGTGTGAGTCTTTTTGCTATTCTTTTTGTGTTCTATTTTACTTTCATTCCACATTCGCCACAGAAGTTAGAACCTTCTGGCACGATTTTTCCACAGTTTGGACAATACTTTTCTTTAATCTCTGCTGCTGTTTTTGGCTTTCCACAGCGAACACAGAATTTTCCTTTGTTGTCTTGACCACAACCACAAATCCAAAGGTCTGGATTTTCGTCTGCTGTTTTTTCTTCTGGAGCTGGTGCTACAACTGGTTCTGGTTCAACTTCTGGAACTGGCTCTGGAGCTGGTTCTTTCACACGGCTATTTTCTGTGTCTTGCGAGAAGACAGAACCCATGATGTTATTTCCGCCTGCCATATTGTTCATCATACCAATTCCCATAAATCCATTCATGGCACCATTTTCATTTTCGGCTGCTTTTTCCATTGCTCTACCATAAGAAGATACCAAAGTACCTTGTTGCATGAATTGGTTAACACTAATTTCGTATTGGTCAATTTTCTTTTCTGACTCTTCGTCTAAGGTAACAGACTCTACTGCAAATCCAACGATTGCAATACCACGTCTTCGCATTGGTTCATCAAATACTTTTTGGTCCATCATCATTTTAATTTCATCTGTTTGGCTTGGCATTTCTAGGGCTGGTACTTTGTATTCCGATGTTCCTAATTCATTGGTAATGTTTTGGAAGGTTGCTAATACTTCTGCTCTTAATTGCTCTACTAATTGGTCTTTGCGATAAATGCTTGCAGTTCCTGCAATTTCTTGCATGAATAGGGCTGGATCGCAAATTTTGAAGGTATATTTTCCAAAGCATTTAATTTGTACACGCATTGGTGTTTGTGTTCCTGTCATTTGGTTTTGGATTGGATGTGCCCAATCTTGGAATGGAATTGGACTTGGTGTTCCAAAACGGTTGTCGATAATTTCCTTTAGGTTAATGAAGTATACCGCTTGTTTCTTTGCGGTTGCTCCCCCAAAAGTAAATCTTTGCCACATTTCTTTGAATACGGCTCCAAATTGTCCTGCAAAGAAAGATGGAGAGGAAGAAGCATCAAATGTGTATGCTCCATCTTCTGCTGTTGCATCCATTACTCTACCATTTTCAATAATGATTGCACATTGTCCAGGTGCTACAACTACCAAACTTTTATTGGTAATTACTCCTGTTTCGGTTGTTTTTTCAACCATTAAAACATCGTTTGTCATATTCTCGCAAGAGATAACCTCTTTCCATTGATCTTTGAATGTACTTCCGATTGCTCCTGCTGCTGCTTTAATTAGTCCCATATTTGGTCCTCCTTTAATTTTTATATTTTATTTTCTTTGTAAACTTGCTAATGCCCAATCATGGGTGTCTGTGGTGATAACACTTCCGCAGTATTCGCATTTGCCAGATGATGTAATCTTGGTTGGTGCTCCACAGTTTGGACAGTTGGTGGTATCCACTTCGCCCGTTGCTTTTGTTGTTTTTACTCCTGTGGTTCGTACAAAAGTTAATAGATACGTATTAGTGTATTCTGTTGTCTTATCTCCTTGTAGTACTTTTCCTGTGTTTTTATCCATAATGTAATCATTCATTCGAGAGTTTAATTCAACAATTAGCACATCTTGCCCACCTTCTTGTTTGAAGTGATAGAGTCGTGCATAGTGGACACAAATTCGGTCCATTACATTAACAGTATGGTTATCGATATAGCCTTGTAGTTGTGCTTTATGTTGTTCAAATAATTCTTTTGTTTCAAAGGTTCGGATCACTTCCCAATCACACGCTGTCCATGCTTGTTGTAGTTTAATAAATAACGTTTTTGACCATGCAATAAATTCTTCTTTGTTGAAGTCTGGATCGATTGCTTTTACTTTGGCTAGCACATCTGCCTCATTCATGCCGGCTACCGTTTGTGTTGGTGTATAGTTTTGTTGCACTGGCTGCACTCCACCTTTTTTCTTGGCTTGTGAAAGTACAATAGCTAGAATGATAAAGAAGATAACAACACCAATTACACCTCCAATTCCATCATCACTACTTGAACGGCTATTTCCTGAATAAGAACGGCTACTCGAACTACTTCTTCGACTACTACTTGAACTACTATGACTACTTCCTCCGCTATGATAGGATTGGAAACTTCCTACATCAGCAAAAGAATGATTTGCTAACAAAATACAGGTAAGGAATACCGTTATTACAACGGCTCCTAATTTTTTTATCCAATTTTGCTTTGGCTTTTTCATTGGTTCCCCCTTTCAATTAAATAAATTATATCGTTTTTAGTCGATTTGTGTCAATATATAAAGACAAAGAAAAGTTGGTAAATCTTCTCTTTGTCTTATCTTTATTTTAATTTTATTTCATTTATGCAGTTTGTTTTTTATTTCATTTCATTCATTGTTACTTTTCATACAAAAAAAGCCACTCATTTCTGAATGACTTTCTTTGTTTTAGGCTTCTACCTTAATTTTATCTTCTCCATCTGCCACAATTTTTACCTTGTGTCTTTTCTGAATCGTTCCCTCTAAGATATTTTCTGCCAGTCCATCTTCTACAATACTTTGAATCGTTCTACGAAGTGGACGAGCCCCAAAGTTACTATCAATTCCTTTTTTTGCTATCATTTCTTTGACAGACTCATCAATTTCTACTTCCATTTCTTGTTCGTGCATACGCTTTTGTACTTGGGCTAACATTAGTTCAATAATCTTCCTATTTTCTTCTTGATTTAATTTATGGAAGACAATAATTTCGTCAATACGGTTGATAAACTCTGGACGGAACTGCTTTTTCACTTCTTGCATAACTTCTTTTTTGGTGTCTTCATATTCTTTCTCTACATTTCCACCTTTGTCCTCTAAAAATCCTAATGTCTTGCGGTCAGTTATAAATCTTGCTCCAATATTTGAGGTCATAATGATAACTGTATTTTTGAAGTTAACCGTTCTTCCTTGTGCGTCTGTAAGTCTACCATCATCCAAGATTTGAAGCATCATGTTCATCACATCTGGGTGTGCTTTTTCAACCTCATCAAAAAGGATAACAGCATATGGTTTACGGCGGATTTTTTCGGTTAATTGTCCACCATCATCAAACCCAACATACCCCGGAGGAGCACCAATCAATTTGGCAACAGAATGTGGTTCCATAAATTCGGACATATCGACACGTATCATAGCGTCTTCATTACCGAATAGACACTCTGCTAAGGCTTTGGATAACTCAGTTTTTCCAACGCCAGTTGGTCCTAAAAATAGGAAAGAACCAATCGGGCGATTTGGATCTTTTAGCCCTACTCTACCTCTACGAATTGCTTTTGCCACAGCTTTTACTGCCTCGTCTTGCCCTACCACTCTTTGATGTAACATTTCTTCTAAGTGCTTTAATTTCTCATTTTCGTCTTGGGTAATCTTTTGCACCGGAATTTTTGTCCAACTAGCGATAACACTTGCAATATCTTCTTCCGTCAAATTCATCACATTTTTGCTATTCTTATTTTGCCATTTTTCCTTTTCCTTGGCTAATTTTTCTTTTTTCTCTTTTTCCTTATCTCGCAAAGTAGCTGCTTTTTCAAAGTCTTGGGATTGAATAGACTCTTCTTTTTCAATTCCAATTTTTTTGATTTCTTCTTCTAGTTTTTTCAAACTATCTGGCTCTGTATACGTTTTCATGCGAACACGGGAAGCCGCTTCGTCAATTAAATCAATGGCCTTGTCTGGCAAGAAACGATCATTGATATATCTTACTGATAATTTCACGGCTGCTTCCATTGCTTCGTCCGATATTTTCACATTATGGTGTGCCTCGTATTTATCTCGCAAGCCTTGTAAAATCTGAAGGGTATCTTCTACAGTTGGCTCAACTACATTAACCGGGCTAAAACGACGCTCCAAGGCTGCATCTTTTTCAATGTATTTTCGGTATTCATTTAATGTCGTAGCTCCTAATACTTGTACCTCTCCACGTGCTAACAGTGGCTTTAAGATATTGGCTGCATCAACAGCTCCTTCTGCTGAACCTGCCCCTACAATGGTGTGGATTTCATCAATGAAAAGAATAACATCTCCTACTTTTTTTACTTCGTCTAAGGATTTCTTAATTCTTTCCTCAAAATCCCCACGATACTTTGCTCCTGCTACCATGCTGGAAATATCTACACTGACAATTCGTTTTCCTTTTAAGTTTTCTGGCACATCCCCCACTGCCACTTTTTGTGCTAATCCTTCTACCACTGCTGTTTTTCCAACACCTGGCTCTCCAATTAAGCAAGGATTATTTTTGCTTCTTCTGGATAAGATTTGGATTACTCTTTCAATCTCGTCTTTTCGTCCAATGACTGGATCTAATTTTCCTTCCCTTGCTTTTTTCGTTAAATCCGCTCCAAATTGGTTTAGTGTTGGCGTTTGCTTATAACTGCCTGCTTCTTTTTGATTTTGTGTCTTATCTGGCTCCAACACTCCACTGTCTTCTTCTTGGATGACTTTCACAATTTCATTGTATAGTTTTTGTGGGCTAATATTTAATTCCATCATCACACGAACGGCAATGCTATCTCCTTCACGCATAATGCCAATGAGTAGATGCTCGGTTCCGATAAATTCCGTTCCTAATTTGCGTGCTTCTAGGAACGCATTTTCTAATACTCGTTTTGTTCTGGGGGTAAATCCAACTGGACTAATACCTTGGTCTTCTTGATTAAAGCCAACCAGTTCCTCAATCTCAGCCAAAATATTTTCTGCTGTTATATCTTGTGAGGCTAGCACTTTGGCTGCCACACCGTTTCCTTCTTTCACTAAGCCATAAAGCAAATGCTCAGTTCCGATATAGTTATGTCCTAATTCAATGGCTAAATCATTTGCAATTTCAATCGCTTGTTCTGCACGATTGGTAAATTTATATACCATATTTTCCTCCTATTCCTTTTCTTTACGGATTTTCTCAATTACTTCTGGACGTTTATAGTCCCTTGCTCGAATATCTAATTTCTCGCCTAAGAATTTTTGTAAATTTCCTGGTTTTAGATTCACTTGTAACTTACGAATTTGTTTATCTGTTAATTCGTCTAAAATACCTAAGTCCACGCCTAGTTTAATTTCCGATAATAAACTGCCAGCTTCTTGTGCTGTCATGGCTTTGGCATAAACGAATGTACCAAACGAACGATAAACCTTATCTTTTAATTCCATTTCTCGTTTGGTTAAGTATTTACGAGCAACTCGTTCCTGTTCCATTACACGCTCGGTAATGGCTTTACTGTTTTTGATAATATTCTTTTCGGTAATTCCCAAAGATTGATTGCTTGTAATTTGGTAATACTCGCTTCCTTCTCCATAGCAATTTTGAACGGTCATACCAAAGTTATTGATAACACGAAGCATACTACTCATATTTCCGCTTTTGGTTAGTCCTGGCAAGTGGACAATGACGGACGCTTTCATACCAGTTCCGACATGGCTTGGGTTACTGGTTAGATAGCCAAATTGCTCATCGCAAGCATAATCTAATAACTCATTTAGTTTTTCGTCAACACTGATGGCACGGTTTGCCGCTTCTTCTAATGCAAAACCTGCTGCAAAGGCTTGAATTTTAATATGGTCTTCTTCTCCAATTAAAATACACAAGTTTTCCTCTGGGTTCATAGCAATGGCTGCATATGGATTTTTTGTTTTTCCAAACTCTGGTGTGATTAAATGTTTTTCCACGAGGCTTAATATTGTTACTTCGTCCATATCTGCTAGTTTGAGTAAGTTTAGGTCAAATCCCACACTTGGTAATATTTCTTTGATTTTCTCATATAACTTTTGGGCATCAGCATTCGTTTCTTTTAGAGAAAACGGTATGCTTCTTAGATTTCGTGCCAAACGCACTCTTGTACTAAGGACCACATCGGACGCTTCTCCTGCTTGAAAGTACCAATTCTCCATTTCTATTCCTCCTTTTTGTCTTCCATTTGTTTGATTTCATCTCTTAATTTTGCAGCATCTTCGTAACGTTCTTCTTTGATGGCTTTTTTCAAGTCTTCTTGACATTGTTCTAATCTTGTTTTTTCTTGTTTTGGTTTCTTGTCTTCAAATTGGATTTTCTCCTTGGAAATACTGCCAATTCTTCCAACATGTTTGTTGTTTCCATGTAGGCTTTTCAAGATTGGCGAGATTTTATCTCGAAACGCATCATAGCAATGTGCACAGCCAAATTTTCCAGTATGCAGCAACTCCTCATAGGTCATATGGCAATTCTCACATTCGAGTTCCTTTGGACGAATGAAATCTGTTAGCAGATTGGTATCTTCATATTGTTGAAAGATATCTCCAAATAGGCTGGAAAAATCCATTGCCATTGGCATTTCAAAATCGTCTAATCCCATTTGTTTCGCACATTCGGAACATAACTTAATTTCTTTTTTCTCTCCATTGATAATCTGAGTATAATGGAAATTTGCTTCCTTTTTTCCACAATTTTGACACATCATCGTTTTATCCTCCTTTTGAATTTAGTCTTCTACTAAATTCAATAACATATTTTTGAAAATACTAGCACGCAAAGCATCTCGCATATCCTGCGGAATTTTGAGTACTTTATCGCTGGTTGCTACTTTTAATAGTTTTGCCTCTGTTTGGCTTATCATGGCATAGGAAAGTAAGTTGCTAATAAAAATGTCGATTTCTTGGGCGGTAATCCCATCTCCTACACTGTTAATCATATGCATAATGTAATTGCTTTTTGTTAGATTTATTTTCTTGATGGCAATATGTCCGCCACCGCCTCGTTTGCTTTCTACATAATACCCTTGTGATGGCTTAAATCTCGTTTCAATTACATAGTTAATCTGAGATGGCACACAATTAAATTGTTCCGCTAAGTCGTTTCTTTGGATTTCAATATAATCATTGTCTTCTTGAAACATCTCTTTAATAAATTCTTCAATCATATCTGACATTCTCATTTTCGTCATCTCCTTTTTGACTTTGACTTTCTTTGACCTTTATTTTATTATATTCCTTTTTTTCGATTTTTCAAATGAGATTTTTACGGTTTGTTTGCATTTTCATTTCTTTTTTCTATTCTTTTCGCTGCTTTTCCTCATATTTTCTTCTTTTTTCTCATTTTCTCTTTTGTTTACTTTGTTTTTCATCCGTGATACTTCCCAACCATTCTGTTTTTTCCTTCTGCTCTTCTTGGGTATTCCAACAAAAATAGGATGGAACAAATTCTCCGTATTTTGACGTACCTCTTTGTTCATCATCCCAATTCTGTTCTACATTTTTCTTCTTTTCCATAACTCTCTCCTCTTTGGTTTTTCTAGTATAGTTATGGTCAAAGTTTTTTGGTTTTATTCAATTTTTCTTAAATATATCTGTAAATTGCTTCGGCTACACCATCTTCATTATTACTAGCCACAATACAATTGGCAAAAGACTGAATATATGGTGCACTATTGCCCATTGCTACTCCCATTCCCGCATTGCGAATAATGCTTTCATCATTGATATTATCTCCAATTGCCATCACTTCTTCTGGTTGAATTTGCAATTTTTCCAATAAACACGTTAAGGCATTCCACTTGGTTACATTTTGACTTGTGATTTCTGTATAGTAGTATTCAATACAGACTTCTTCTGTTCCAGACTTGAACATCTTGCGCGACATATGCTCCACATCTAATACGTCAACATTTTTAATATTACGTAGTTTACGAATGATACTACCAAAGATAATCTCGTTGTCGTCGCAAATGGTTACTTTTAAGAAATGGTCTTTGTCATTCTTCTCAATTTCTTGATAAAGGTTTGGCACAATTTGAATATTGGTTTTCTTATCTTCTGGCTTTTTCAAGTTCTCTTGGTTATAGAAGAGAACATTGTAATTTAGGGCTTTTGTTAAAATGCGATTATCCGTATAAACATTATAGAAGATACTATTTTCTTCACAAATGTTGAGAATTTGCATGAGTTTTGCTTTTTCAATTTCTTTGCTGTATAAAATTTGTCCTTCTTTCAAATCATATAATAAAGAACCATTTCCACAAATCATATAACGGTCTGCTTGGATTTCTTCTGCTAGCACATCTACTGAATTCACGCGCCCAGAAGAAAGAACAATCTCAACACCTTTGCTTTTGGCATAGGCAATCGCTTCTTTATTTTTTTGTGAAATTTCGCCGTAGGAATTAAGTAGTGTTCCATCTAAATCAATTGCTAATAACTTATACATTTAAGGTACCTACCTTTCTTGTTCTTCTTGTGTTCTTTCTAATTCTTCTTGGATACTTTCCAATGCTTTTCTTCGGATACTTAATGCTGCAAATTCTTCTTTGCTAATTTCAGATAAGGTTCGTCCGTTTTCTAATTCAAAGATTTCGCTGAAACCAAAGCTGTTATTTCCTCTGGCTTCTTTTGCTACATAACCCGCTAAGGCTTGTGTTGTTGAAATAGTGGTTTCTCCATTAGAAAGAGCAATGGCTGTAACCCATCGGATTTTTCTTTCTTCTTTTGGCAATCCTGCTAGTTTTTCTAAAATCTTTTGGTTACGTTCTGCATCATTTCCTGGATACCATCTTTTTGTACGAACTCCGGGGAAGCCATTTAGTGCTTCGATTTCAATGCCGGTATCGTCTGCAATACACATTTTTCCGCCAACAGCGTGTGCAATCGTTTCTGCTTTTTTTCGTGCATTGGCTTCAAATGTTTCTTGGTCTTCTTCTACTTCTACAGTAATTCCAAGTTCTTGCAAGGTTTGCACTTGATATTCGGTTAAGATTTCTTCTACTTCTGCAATTTTATCTCGATTAGTAGAAGCCATCACAATTTCTTTTTTCATGTTTTGCTCCTTCGTTATTTTTCCCGTTTCCGTCAAATTATATCATGGGATTTGACCTATCTCAAGTTTTTTCTTGAAATTTCCAGTATGAAAATGTCTATTTTGCACATTCTATATAGTGAAAAAGCAAGATATTGTTTTTTCATATATATTACTCACATTCTAGGAGGTGAATAACAAATGGCATCAAACAACAGTAGAAATTCTAAGTTAGTTCCAGAAGCTAGCGAAGCACTTAACAAATTCAAATATGAAGTTGCAAGTGAAGTTGGTGTAACACTAAAAGAAGGATACAATGGTGATCTTTCTTCTAAAGACGCTGGTAGAATCGGTGGTAACATGGTTCGTAAAATGATCCAACAAGCTGAAAATCAAATGAAGAAATAGTTTCCTTTTGATTTAGCAATTTAGTTTCATTTGAGGCAGAAGTATTTTTCTTGGTTTTATTTATGCTAAGCATACATAAAGGCAGGAGATGTGCTCCTGCCTTATCTTTTTTCTATTTTAGAATAACACCCACTTCGGTTGCAACTTCGTATTTGTTTTTCTCTCACATCAAATTTTCCGGATTTAGTGGTTCTAATTCTGGTAATACAAACTTGCCATCTTTGCGAACGAGAACATCATCTAGCCAAATTTCTCCTCCACCATATTCTGGTGTTTGTATACATACTATATCCCAATGAATACTGGAGCGATTTCCATTATCACTTTCGGTTAGACTATCGCCTGGTGTGAAATGGAAACTCCCCTTTATTTTCTCGTCAAACAAGGTATCTCCGATTGGCTTTTCAATGTATGGATTAAGTCCAAAGGCAAATTCTCCAATGTATCTGGCTCCTTCGTCTGTGTCTAAAATTTGCTTTAGTTCTTTGTCTTTTCCTCCCGCTTCTACTGCTTGTACGATTTTCCCATTTTCAAATGTCAAGCAAATATTTCGGAAAGTTACGCCGTTATATCTCGTTTCTGTGTTATAGGTTATCTTGCCATTGACACTATCTCGAACTGGTGCAGTTGCCACTTCTCCATCTGGAATATTAAATTCGCCTGCATATTTTTCTGCTGGAATTCCTGCAATACAAAATGTTAAATCGGTTTCTGGTCCTTTGATATGTACTTGTTTCGTTTGATTTAGTAACTTTACTAATGGTTCCATTGCCTGTTTCATTTTGGCATAATCTAAGTTGCAAACTTGAAAATAGAAGTCTTCCATTTCTTCAGTGCTTTTTTTACTCATTTGCGCCATCGAAGCATTTGGGTAACGCAAAATGCACCATTTGGTATGGTTTACTCTTTCTTCAAAATGCACTGGCAAAGTGTAATATTGGTTATATAACTCCATTTTGTCTGCTCCAATTCCAGAAAATTCTGCCGAATTTGAATTGGCTCGAATTCCAATATATGCATCCATATCTTTCATACGAAGCAAGTCATATTTGGCATATTGCTTGATTTGTTCTTCGTCTAAGTCTTGTAATAAAATGCGTAACATTTCATAATTGGTAATTGAAACATGTACATTGACTTTCTTTTTTCTGGCTTGTCTTGCCAATTCTTTCCCAAGTTCCATTCCATCTTCCCCTAAGATATCTAGCAAAAGATTTTCGCCTGGCTGAATGGAAACCGAATATTCTAATAGATTTTGGGCTAATTGTTCAATTCTTGTATCTTTCATTTCTTCTCCTTTATGAAAATAAGGCAAGAAATTACTTTCCTGCCTTACCTGAAATTATGCTTCTGGTTCTACTAATCCAAAGTTTTTGTTATCTTTCAAACGATAAATAACATTTACCTTTCCAGTTTCTACATTGATAAATGTTAAGAAACGGTCTTGTGGTCTTTCTTCTAGTTTTAGTTTTGCATCTTCTGGACTAATTGGTTTAATTTCATAATATAACGTTTTTACAATTTCGTCTTGTACTTCATGCTCTCCAGCATAAAGTTGTGTTTCTTCTTTTAGACGAATTGACTCTGTCATATTTTGTTTATCTTTTTTGGTTTTCATTTTACGAATTTGACCTTCTAAGATATCAATATCCTTGTCAATGGAAGCATAAAGGTCTGTATGTCCAGTAATAGCACGGAAACTAGCACCTTCATAAGTTAGTTGCATTTCTGCTACTTGGTCTTTTCCTTCTGCTTTCATGGTTACATTAACATCAAAATCTTCTGTAAAATATTTGGCTAATCTTTCTACCTTTTTTTCAATATACTCTTTGATTGACTCAGTTGCTTTAATATCCTTTTCTGTAATCGTTATGTTCATAACTTTTTTCTCCTTCCGTTTATCGGTAATTTTATCTGTGGGTTTATTATATATCTTTTCTTTGAATTTTGCAAAGACTTTTTTGCAATTTTCCTTTTTGACGCAAAAAAAGCCCCGCATTAGCCGTTCTAGTGAAAGAAATTTTAAGGACCTGCTTTCACAGGTGGGTGTCTTGTTGAATGCTCCTGGGTTTCTTACGAAGGTCTTTGTAAGCCTACACGCCACATTCAAAGGCGGACTCCCTTTTTATCTTTGTTGGTTCTAAAATTCCAGTCTTTACGCACTACGCAGGGAAATATAATATCGGTTCTTAACTTGAATTTATCTTACCATATCCCATTTTTCTTTTCAACTAAGAAAAGCAGATTTAAGTATGGTTAAAATTCATTTTAGGTCAATTTCTCATTTTATCTTCTAAAATGAATATTTTTTTGAATACTTTTCCTTCTTGCTTTTTTTTGAAATTTATGCTAGTCTAAATATATTGTAGTTTACGGAGGAAAAATGGAAAAAGAAGAACCAAGCCTAGAAAAAGAAAATCCAAAACAAGACAGCAAAATGGTACGCTTTCTCAAAAAGCCAGTATTCCTTTTGCTTATTTTACTGTTTGCCCTTATTCTATTTTTATCGTATCACCTATGGCAAAATTACCGTCTGAAAACCGAATTTGAGCAAGATTATTTACAAAAGGCATCCTTAAATGAAAAGCAAGTTTTCTCCATTTCCAAAATCTATTGTTATAGTTCTGGAGCAGGAGAAGCCAATCAAACCAATAAACCACAATGGGATTTAGCCGTTTCCCAATACACGGATATTGCCATCTACTTACAGTCCGATACTTCTGGTGGTACTACCCAAGAAAATACCATTCAAAAAATGGCAATTTATGATATTTCCATTAGCAATAACGAAGAAGATAAGGCAGATTTATATTTCAAAGATTTAAGCAAATTTGCAACCTTCGCCTATTCGGAAGAAAATCGTATTGATGGTACATTAAATTATGAAATCATCAATACCCATGAACTTGACTATTCGAAACCGCAGATTTACTTGGGTGCGAATAATCCAATCACAGTCCAATATGTGCGAAAAGATATCAAAGACCATTATATGCTGAAAGATTTAACCGAGCAAATTCAGTTTGATGGTCATTTGTTAAGACAGGCTAGTATCCCAATTTCTGCAATGGAAAGCAATCTATCTTTCAAAATTCAAATTGTAAATTGGCTTGGACAAGAATTTGTTGCACAAGTTCATTTACCAATCCCATTAGAAGATGGTGAAAAATCCATTTACGACGGTTCTATTGTGAAAGAATATTTGAACCCAGCCATCCAATTTTATCGTACTAAATAGAAAAAGCATAGACTAATCGTCTATGCTTTCTTTTTCAAGCCATTCTCGCTTTATACTTCCCTCTTTTGCTATCCCCAGTCCTACAAATATTTCTTTTACGTAAATGCGGTAAGTTCCGTCTGTTAAGTCTTGTCCAATTTCTTGTTGGCTTAATTTTACCCCATTACAAAAAAGTTGAAATTTGTTTTCTGGTAGCAAACACTTTGGCTTATCTTGCAATACTTCCTCTGCGATTCGCATTTTGGCTCGAATATCTTCTACTGTCATTTTCTCAAACGTGTCCAAGGTTATGGCATCTTCTAAGGTAAACTTTCCGACTGTTTTTCTGCGCAAGTTTTTCATGTATCCTACTGTTCCTAATTTTTCTGCTATGTCTTCACATAAACTACGGATATATGTTCCTTTGGAACAATGTACCATAAAGGTTATTTCCTGTTTTTCTGTATTTTGTTTTTCCAAATGAATTGCAAAAATTTCAATTTCTCGCTCTGGGATTGCTACTTCTTTTCCGCTTCTTGCATATTCATACAATTTTTTTCCTTTTACCTTAATGGCTGAATACATTGGTGGCATTTGTTTTTGCCTTCCTTGAAAAGAGGCTAACACTCCTGAGACTTGTTTCCACACGCTTGCAGGTACTTCCCTTGTTTCTAATATCTTGCCTTCTCCATCTGCCGTATCTGTTTTTTCACCAAATTTCAATTCCACTTCATAGGTTTTATCATGGTCGATTAAATACCCAGATAGTTTGGTTCCTTTTCCAATCAAAAGTGGTAATACACCAGTGGCATTTGGATCTAATGTTCCCGTATGTCCCACTTTCTCGCCTAATTTTTTCTTTACAATCGCAACAATGTCGTGAGAGGTATAGGCTTGTGGCTTATCAATTACAATAATTCCATTCATTTTCTTTCTCCTAAGATAGCACAAAAAGGATAACCTCGTTATCCTTTGCTTGTTAGTCTTCTTTTATGTACGATTTTACACGCATCAATAATTTTTCTTTTACATCTTCGATACTACCTGGCATTGTGCAGCCAGCTGCTCTTTGATGGCCTCCGCCACCGAAAAGCAAACACATATCTGAAACATCTACATATTCATTAGAACGAGTGGAAACTTTGCATCCTTTTTCTGTTTCTCGAACAAAAATGGATATTTCTACTCCTTCAATATCTCTTCCCATTTCGACAATGCCTTCGTGGTCCCCAATTTCAGCCTTTACACTGGCTTCATCTTCTTTGGTAATATACGTAAATACTACTTTTCCGTCAAAGAAAAATTCTAAGCGATTGCTTGCAATTCTGCCAAGTTCAAAACTAGATTTTGTTTTGATTTGTAGCACTTTACGATATACCTCTGAAACCTTAATTCCTTTTTCCAATAGCCAAGATACAAATTCAAAAGTTTCAGCATTAACACCAGAATATTTGAAACCACCGGTATCGGTTATGATACCTGCTAAAATACAGGTTCCAATCTCTTTGGTAATTTCCATGTTGAAATAGTTTAGAACAACGATTAGAATTTGGGCACAAGCTGGTGCTTCTGGGTTCACAAAGTTAATATCTGCAAACATCGAATTGGTACTATGGTGGTCAATGGAAATACGCATTTTGGCATTTTCAAAGTATTCCACAAAACCATTGAGCATTTTAATACTTGCACAGTCTAAGGTAATGGCTAAGTCGTATTCTGGTTTTCCTTGTGTTTTAATTTCCTCGATTGCTGGTAAAAAGTCAAATGTTCTGGAATGTTCTGGAATAACAAGGTCTACATCTTTTCCATAATTTTTGAGCGCTTGATAAAGGGCAAGGCTACTGCCCATTGCATCTCCATCCGGATTCTCATGAGTGAGAATCACGATGGAGTTTGCTTGTTTAATCTCTTCTAAAATTTGATCAAGTGTCATAGTTTATCACCTATTTCTCTTCCTTCTTTTCTTCTTTTAGTTCCTTTAAGATACCTTCTATTTTTTCCCCATATTCCATAGAGTCATCTAAAGTAAACACAATTTGTGGCGTTATTCTTAAATTGATGGTCTTTGCAATTTGGCTTCGGATAAAACCTGCTGACTCTTCTAGTCCTTGCAATGTTTTTTCTTTGCTTTTGGCATTTAGAATACTAACATATACTTTGGCATATTTTAAGTCCGGTGTTATTTTTGCTCTTGTTACGCTAATTAAACCAGTAACATTTGGATTTTTCAATTCAAAAGTAATAATATGACTAATCTCTTTTTTCAGTTCTTCGTTAATTCGATTTAGTCTTGCTTCGTTTTTTGGCATCGCTTTCTCCTTTCCTCTATTTTACTTGTTCCATAACAAAAACTTCAATTACATCGCCTTCTTTAATGTCGTTGTAGTTCTCAATTTGCATACCACATTCATATCCTTTTGCCACTTCTTTGGCATCGTCTTTGAAACGTTTTAATGAAGCAAGTTTTCCGGTATGAATAACAATATCTTCACGAATGACACGAACGCCTGCATTTCTTTCGATTTTTCCTTCTAATACATAGGCTCCAGCAATCGTACCAACACCAGATACTTTGAATGTTTGTCTTACTTCTACTTTTCCAATTACTTTTTCTTCGTAAACTGGATCTAACATACCCTTCATGGCTGCTTCTACATCTTCTAATGCTTGGTAAATAACCGAATATTGCTTGATTTCTACGCCTTCTTTTTCAGCAATGTCTTTTGCAATTGCTCCTGGTCTTACATTAAATGCAATAATGATGGCTTTTGCTGCTTTCGCAAGTTGTACGTCTGACTCATTGACACCACCTGCGCCAGAGTGAATAACACGAACATGAACCTCGTCATTGGATAATTTTTCAAGCGATTGTTTCAAGGCTTCTGAGGTACCTTGTACGTCTGCTTTTACAATGATATTTAATTGTTTCAAGTTTTCGTTTTCCATCTTCTCGAATAGGTTGCTTAGTGTTACGCGATTTTCGCTGTTGATTGCTTTTTCTCTTTCTTCGGCACGTCTTTTTTCGATTAAATGCTTTGCCATTTTTTCGTCTTTTACTTCGTAGAAAATATCTCCTGCTTCTGGTACTTCGGTTAATCCCATGATTTCAACTGGAGTTGATGGACCTGCTTTTTTCACTTTTTGTCCTTTATCATTCTTCATCGCACGGATTCTACCAATGGCAGTTCCTACTACAACCGTATCGCCTGTGTCTAAGGTTCCTCTTTGTACCAATACACTTGCGATTGGTCCTTTTGCTTTGTCTAAGCGTGCTTCTAGGACGGTTCCTTTGGCTTGTTTGTTTGGATTTGCTTTTAATTCCTTCATATCTGCTACTAATAGTACCATTTCAAGTAAGTTGTCGATATTGATTTTCTTTTTCGCTGAGATTGGAACAAAGATAGTATCTCCACCCCATTCTTCTGGTACTAATTCATAGTTCATCATTTCTTGCTTAATCTTATCTACATTGGCACCTGGTAAATCAATTTTATTGACAGCTACAATGATTGGAATTTCTGCTGCTTTTGCGTGGTTGATGGCTTCAATGGTTTGTGGCATAACGCCGTCATCTGCTGCAACAACTAAGATTGCAACGTCTGTTACTTGGGCTCCTCTTGCACGCATACTGGTAAATGCTTCGTGTCCTGGTGTATCTAAGAAAGTAATTTCACGGTTGTTGACCATAACCTTATATGCACCAATATGTTGGGTAATTCCTCCGGCTTCTCCTTCAATCACATTCGTACTACGAACAGCATCTAATAGAGAAGTTTTACCATGATCTACGTGTCCCATTACAACAACAACTGGAGGACGTGCTTCTAATTCGTCTGGTGAATCTTCGCTATCGTCAAATAGGATGTCTTCTTCTTTGACTTCCTCTTTCTTTTGAGCGGTAATACCAAATTCACTCGCGATGAGATAAGCCGTATCAAAATCAATGCTGTTGTTAATGGTCGCCATAATGCCAAAGCCGAATAACTTTTTAATGACTTCTGCGGTTGTTTTCTTCATCTCTGCTGCTAGATCCTTAACACTAATGGTTGCAGGAATTGTAATTTCGGTTAATTGGAAGATTTTTTGTTTGTTTCTTTCTTCATCACCCTTTTGCATTTTTCTCTTATTTCGTTTTCCTCTTTCAGTTGTTAAGTCATAATAATCCAGCATTCCACCATCTTGCTCATTAAACATGTGGGATAAACGGTCTGTTTGCTTTAAGTCTTTTAATTTTCCGCCATCAATTTCATTAAAACGATTATTTTTTCTACCAGTTGATTTCTTTTTGTTACGTTCTTCAAATTTGCTATTTACTTTTTCTTTATCAATTACTTTTGAAGTGTAATCTCTTTGATTTTCTTTTTCGTAGATTTCGGTTGACATGATGTTCTTGATGTTTTTGTCAATTCCACGGTTATCTAGAGGTCTTCTATTTTGATGATCACCATTTCTTTGATAACCATTACTATTTTGTCCACGACTAAAATTATTATTACGATTTCCCATTCCATTATTGTTATGTCCATAATGGTTATTGTTTCCATCACGACCACGGAAATTGTTATTATATCCGCCATTTCTTTGCTCGTGATTATCTCGCATTCCGTTGTTATATCTATTGTTTGGTTGGAAGCCATTGTTACGCATTGGACGTTCTTGTCCTTGGCGCGCATCATACGGGCGTTGTCCTTGTGGTCTTGTCTGTGGTCGTTCTTGTACTGGAGCAGGCTTATTTTCTACTTTCACTTCTTCTTCCTCTTTTTGCACGATTTTCTCTTCTTTTACTACTTCTGTTTTTTTCTCTTCTGGTTTCTTTGCTTCTTCCTTCTTTTCTTTTTTGATGCCAAATAGTTCATCCACAGTAAGAGGTTTGGAAGGCTTGTTACGATAGACAATATTATAGTCTTTGTTGCGATTTCTCTCCACAAAGCCAACATCTTGTCGATGGTTTCTTTCTGGTTTTACTTCTTTCTTTTCTTCTTCTTCGGAAACAATCACCTCTCTACGAATGATTACTGGTGCTCCGTCCTTTTTTACTTCTTTTTTTGGTTCGTCTTTTTTCTCTGGTTTTCCAGTGGTTTTCTTGCCAAATTCTTTTCGAATTTTGGCTGCAACCTCTTCTTCCACAGAACTCAAATGACTTGTTACTTCAATTCCGATTGCTTTTGCTTTTTCCATCACATCTTTGCTTGATATACCTAGTTCTTTTGCAATTTCGTGTATTTTTAATTTACCCAATCGCTTCACCCCCACTTAAAATTTTGTATATTGCTTTTGCAAAGTTCTCATCGCTAATTCCGATAATTGCTTTTTTGGATTTTCCAATTCTTCTGCCTATTTCCTCACTGGTTAGACATTCTTGAACAGGAATATTTTTCTCTTTTCCTTCTTTTTGAAAGATTTCTTTTGTCCTTTCAGATGCATCTTCTGCTAAAAGGAGTAATTTCACTTTTCTTTTTGCCAGTGTCTCTAAAACAACTTGACTACCGGCTACCACTTTTCCTGCTTTTGCAGCAAGACCTAACATACCGCCTAATTTTTCTTTATTCTCCACCGATAACACTCCTTAACTCTTTGTAGATTTCTTCTCCAATCGTTGTATCGAGTGCTCGCTCGAGCCTTTTGGTTTTTTTTGCTTTTTCCAAACATTCAGTAGAATTGCAAAGGTAGGCTCCTCTTCCCGGTGCTTTTCCGGTTTTATCTACGCTAATTTTTCCTGTTTGGTCTTTTACAATACGGATAAGGTCTTTTTTGTCTTTTTTCAAGTTGCAACCGGTGCAACTTCTTTGTGGCATTTTCTTCAAATTTTACACTCCTTTATACTATATTCTAGTCATGAAAACTTATTCTGTCTCTTCTGGATTTTCTTCTTCTGTCGTCTCTTCTTGGCTTGCTTGTTCTAACATTTGTCTAAATTGACTTTCACTCTTAATATCGATTTTCCAGTTGGTTAATTTAGCTGCTAATCTTGCATTTTGTCCAGATTTACCAATGGCTAAAGATAATTGGTCATCTGGTACGATAACTTGTGCAAATTTTTCGTCATCATGAATATCTACGGCAAGTACTTGTGCTGGTAGCAATGCTGCTGAGATATAGATGGATGGGTCTTCGTTCCATTCAATTACATCAATTTTTTCTCCACTTAATTCGTTGATAATGTTTTGGATACGAATTCCTTTTTGCCCAACACAAGAACCAACTGGGTCAATGTTTTCATTTGGGGAATATACCGCTACTTTACTACGATTTCCTGGATCTCTTGAAACGCTTTTTAGTTCGATTACACCTTCATAGATTTCTGGGATTTCAAGTTCAAATAGTTTGCGTACAAAATCGTTATGGGCTCTGGATACAATCACTTGTGGATTTCCTTTTTCGCCCTTTACGACATCTACAATGTAGGCACGAATTTTGTCATTTACTTTGTATCGTTCCGTTGGAATTTGCTCTCTTTTTGGCATAATTCCTTCTAGTTTTCCTAAGTCTAGTACAACAATTCCTCCGTCTGCTTTTTGCACAATACCGGATACAATTTCTCCTTTTCTTTGGCTAAATTCGTTGAATAGGAATTCACGAGAGTCTTCACGGATTTTTTGGATAATGACTTGCTTTGCTGTTTGGGCTGCAATCCTTCCAAATTCCTTTGGTACTTGCTCAATTTCTGCTACATCGCCAACATCTAATTTTTTGTTTATCTTTTTCGCATCTTCTAATGAAATTTGTAGTTTATCGTTTTCAATGTCTTTGGCTGTTGCAACGACTTCTTTTTCTGCATAAACATGGATTTCTCCTGTTACACCATCCATTGTTACTTTTACGTTTTCAGCAGAGTCAAAGTTTCTTTTATATGCGGTTACTAAAGCGGTTTGGATAGATTCTAGTAAAGAGTCTTTATCAATTCCTTTCTCTTTTTCCAATTCTTCGATCGCTAGTATTAGTTCACTACTGTTAATTGCTTCATTTTTAATTTTTGCATTCGTCTTCTTCATTTTTCCTAATTCCCCCAATCATAATATTTTTTTATCAGTGCGATATTTTTTCGTTCAAGGCTAAGTTCTTCTAAGACAATCTCATTTTCGTCAAAAGATTTTAATGTGCCTGTGATTTCTTTTTTTCCGTCGATTGGTTTGAACAATGACAAAGTAATCTTTTCTCCTACACATTCTGTTAAGTGCCAATCTTTTCGTAAGACTTTTTCTACGCCACAAGAAGAAACTTCTAAAAAATATTGCTCTTTGATAATGTTTGCGTTATCTAGTAAATCGTTAATTGCATTGTTCACTTTTTCGCAATCTTCTAAACTAATTCCAGTTGAATTATCGATAAAGATACGCAAAAAATAGTCTTTTCCTTCTTTGACATACAACACATCATATAAACGATAGCCTAAGTCTGTAATTGGTGTAGAAACAAGTGCTTCCACTCGTTCTTCGATATTTGCCATTGTAACCTCCTACACTATGACAGAAGAGTGGGATTTGTTCCCACTCTTCTGTTTCATTTTATGCAATTATTATTTTACCACCTTTTACCACGGATTGCAAGGGATTTATGGAAATTTGTGAATTCATTTTTTGCATTTTCTCACTCATTGTTCCTCAGTAATATCAAAACTTTCAATATGCCACCCCTCATTTGTACCATATAAACATGACTTCGTTCCATCAATAACTGTATCATAAGGTATCTTACATTGTAGCATTACGCCTTTTACTCCGCTACTAACACATGGATAATGTGTGGAGGTTGTAGTTCTCTTAGTATATAACGAAGATTTTATCTTATCGTTGAAAGTATAAGTTTGATTACGATTAAGATTTTCATTTTTTATCATCCAGTACCAACCTGAAGAAAAACCTGATGTTGCATAGTTTGTAATAGTATGTTTACTTTGATTAGTAGGTATATATTGGTACCCAGAACAGCAAGTGTAATTTGTACGTCCATCATACCACTCGTCTCCCAACTGTCCGCATTGTGTTATAAATCCTACCCGTTTTGGAACGGCAATAGTAATATATCCCTGTCCCCACATAGTTGCCTGTGGCTGTCCCATATGTCACAGTATATTTACTAAGCGTCCACGTACCACTAGAACTTGATGGAATATGTTTATCACTATAACCTACATCTAAACCACCATTACTTGATTCAGGCACATTATAATTTCCAAGTTCTCCTTCACTAAGACTCATCACTGCTGGTGTTCCAACAGTTGTCAACGTAATGCCACTAGAGGAAATAGAGGAAATAAACCAGCCAGACTCCGTTCCACCTATTCCAGTAGAAGTATTAGTTCCACCAACCACTTCTCCAACTTGTCCGTGTTCAGTTGGTGTTCCTACAGAATCTTTCCAGTATCCTTGTAAATAATCCACGTAATCTCCAGTACTAGCACGATGAGCAAGATGATACGTTTTTTGAGTAGTATATCGTTCTGAAATGTTTCCCGCCTTATCAATAGTAGATACTTTTATTTCTTTTTCAGGGTCATAGGTTTTATTCAATCCTGTAAATTCGTGATTAGGTGTATCTTTTGTACCATTGATTACATTATTGAAATAATATATATATCCACCTCCTGTTTTTTGTCCACTTACTCCAAAACTATCATTTGTAACAATTGCTCGTGCTGTTGTGGTAGACGTAGTCTCGATTGCAAAATTTGTAATCGTTGGAGCAATCGTATCTCTACAAATTCGTATTGTATTTGTTGTTACTTTCCTTCCTTCTTTGTTATAAGTATGCACTTTTACTGTCCAGTCACCATCTGTTGCAAGTATTATCTTTTGTGTTACTTTGTCTTGCCCACTGCTACTAAAATATTCTTTTGTTTGATTTACAGGTTGATCCTTGGAATAATTTATTCCATCAATTATTCCATTTTCTGTTGCAGTTCCCATTACTTGATACTCTATTTTAGATATATCTATGTTATTTGAATCTTGCCCTTTGAAACTAAATTCTATCTCAGGACTTCTTGTATATTGCAAGCTACCTTCTTTTCCTTCGTTAATTTGTTCTCCTTCACTTTGATTTGGATTCTTACTAATCCAAAATGCTGGTCTTGAAATAACATCGCTACTCACTCTGTTCCCTGCCTCATCTGTTACCATAACATACATATCATAAGTTTTCATTCCATCTAAACCAGTATATAATTTATTCTTATCTGCTACCGCTATTTCCTCATTATAAGATTCACTAGTTGATAACTTATATCGATAAACATATGGCGTTAATGTTAGTCCCGAAGCTCTATCAATTGCATCAAGACTTACTTGGAAACCTTGTCCTATATTATCTTTTATAACTTGGTCTCCTGTAAATGAACGAATAACTGGTCTTGTTGCATCCCTTTTTATTGTAAGTGGTGCTGATGTAGATATTCTATTTCCTCCATCATCATAGGTGTATGCTGTTATAACAAAATTTCCATCTACAGCTACCTTTATGGTTGTTCCATTGGCTATTTCGATTTCTCTTGGTGTAATTTCTCCTACTTCATACTCATACGTTTGTGCATAATTTCCAATCGTTCCTTTTTCATATACATTCCCTTGTACTCGATAAGTTACTCTTGCTGAACCTGCATCTGTTCCAAGTACTCGAATTGTTACATTACTCGTATACCAATCATTATCTCCTACATTTCCACTGGCCGTTAAGGTAATTCCACTATCTGGTCTTGTATCTGTTTCTCTTTTGAACCACATAACTACTGGGTTGGATTTTTGCCCTCGTGTATCATAAGCATATGCTGTTATGGTATACTCTCCATTTTTTGTAAACGTTAAAGTTCCTCCATTTTCAATGTCTAATTCCCTTACTAATCCACTTGGATAAAGTTCATTGTTAATTTCTGGCACAGTTGTTGTTAAAATGTATTTTATTCTTTGCGTTTTATCTTGGGTATAAATTTGGAGAGTTACATCACTACGATAAAAAGAAGCTGCTACTTGTTCTCCATCTAAAACTCGAATAATTGGATCTTGTGCATCTCCTCCAACGATTGGGCCTGTTTGTTGGTTATTTCCCGTATTCACTAAAGTTCCTGGATTATTGGTATTACTTCCAGAGTTGTTTTGTCCTCCAGAGTTAGTATGCCCTCCACCAGTTCCATTTTCTCCTCCTTCCGAACTTCCTCCTGTATCGGTTCCTGGTATAATACCTATACCACTATACAAGCCGTTATCTTTTAACTCATTTTGCAGTTGTGCTAGCTGTGCATTATCATAGGTTGTTTCATTCGTTACTAGGTTCTTCGTATTCTTTGCTTGCAAAATAATGCCGTCTTCTCCTATGACTGCATTGAGTGTTATTCCGGCAAGGATAATCAGCACGACTATTGTTACTTCTCGTGCCGACTTGCTCGTGCTCGTGGTTTCGAGCACATTCGTACACATTTTGTGTGCATTGTGCCTGTTATGTTTTTCGCTTCTGTAGCTATCTAATTTTCTTTTGCTACATGTTTAAGTCCATCATTTGTGCTTTTGTATCAAAAAACAGGCGAATTCTTTGTTGTTGAATTCGTCTGTTTTCTTATTTATTTAATCTCTTCTTTTTCCAAAGATTGCTAAAATACGTAAGAATATGTTAATAAAGTCTAAATAAAGTTGCATTGCACAATAGATGGATAACTTATCTTGGTTTAATTCGGTATCTCCTTCAAATTGTCTTATTTTGTTCATATCATATACAGTAATTCCAAAGAAAGCAATTAAGATAACCCAATCTAAGATAATTTCTAAGGTTGAATTTTGTAGGAATAGGTTGATTAACGTAATAACTAATCCTCCCACTAACATTCCAAAAAGGACATTGCCCCATTTTCCTAAATCTTTCTTGGTTATATAGCCATAAAATGCTAATCCACCATAGATGGCAGCAGATATTAGGAATACATACACGATAGAAGATAGTTCATACGCATAAAAGATAGTTGAAAAAGATAATCCGTTAATGAAAGCATAAAGGAAATACAAAATTCCTACAACAGTCGGGGATAATTTACGGAATAAAAATGAGAATAGTAGTACAACCACTAGTTCAACTACCAGTAGAATTGGGAAAAAACCTGCTGTGATTAGACCATATAATAGTCCTGAATAATAACTGTATGCTGCTACTCCTGCTGTTCCTAATAGTCCTAAAAACATCCAGAAAAATGTTTTGGTAAATAATGACGAGTCCTTTGTTTGAATTGACTCTTCGTTATAATATTGTTGGTTACTTGGATCTCCAATCATCTGTAACACACTCCTTTTTTCTTGATTTTCCGCTTCTATTTTCTTTTTCTATGTATCGTATAATTTACCATAGAATTCCAACTTTTTCAAGTCCTAAAGCAATTTTCTATTTTTTTATCTTTCCCATTCCAGTTCTTTATATGAATATTTTGCAATACCACAGTTTTCTAAGCATAATGGCAATAAAGTTTCAACATTTGGAATTCCTTCGAAATAACATCTAAACGGTATGCTAATTCCACCATGTGCCACTACTAATATTCGCTTTCCAGCATATTCGTCTTTGATACAATCCAAAAAATGATATACTCTTTCAAAAAAATCTCTTATATTTTCTGCTTTATCATATTTCAAATTCTGATTATAACTCCAAAAGGCTTGATAATCAAAATCTGTATTCGGCATTCCTTCAAATTCTCCAAAATCTCTTTCTGTAATTCTTTCGTCTATTACTATTGTAGTATTTCTATTTTCGTTAATAATTTCCGCAGTTTGTATTGCTCTTTTTAATGGTGAACACACAATCAAATCAATTTTCTCAGCTTGTAATAACTCTCTCGTCTTTTCTGCTTGTTTTCTTCCTTCTTCATTTAATTCAATATCTGCTCTTCCTTGTACTTTCTTCATTCGGTTCCATTCTGTTTGCCCGTGTCTTGTTAATAATATTTCCATTTTACTTCTCCCTCTATCCTTTATTTTAGCAAACACTCCCCCAGCATAACTGGGGGAGTGTTGCATCTATACCATTACTTAATGCTATAGATTGGAGTTATGCATCCATTACAAATCCGCTAGCATTGCAAAATTCTTCAAATTTTGATTCCAATTCCTGACTTGAAAAATGATAGTCAAAACCACTTGCAAACATATCATAGACAGTAGCATCTGCCACTTGCCATCTGTCCTCTTTTTCAATGTATGCAAAAGTTCTCACACAAAGTCGGTCGGTGGCAAATCCATCGTAGTTTCCTCGAAATACGAGAAGTTTGCCTTGCATTGTCGCCGGATTGTCTAAGGCTTTTCTCATTTCAAGTTTTGGACATTGAAGAATCAAATCATTTGCTTCTTTGTCGCTTAAGCCAATCAAATTGTAAAACCGCATATTTTTTTCCTCCATAGCACAAATTATTTGACTGCTGTCAATAATTTAATTATAAATGGGGAATATGATTATGTAAAATAGATATTTGGATATAAAGTATAACTTTCGGTTATACTTTGCAATTCTTCTTTAATATTTCTGTTAGATCTTTCAATTCCTTGAAATTATTGTTCACATGATAATATACACCAAATTCCGCATTTGGAAGTGAAAAGCCAACATCTAAAATACGCAATTCTTGACATTCCAATTTTTCTTCTACATATTCTTTTGTTATTACAGTTATAACATCTCTAACCTTTAATAATTCAAGCATTGCTGTATAGTTCACATTTTCAATATTTATGGTATCATTTTCGCTATATTCTAACTGTTTTACTAGATTTTGATACGCACTTGAAAATTGTTTCAATGTATAAATCGTGGTATTTCTTAAATCCTCTTTCGAAATTTTTTTATGAGCATACTGCGAATTAGCATTTACAATAAATACATCATGTAATTCTCCAATTTTTATAAACTTGATTTCCTTTGGGTTATATAATTCCTCACTATACTTTTTTGAAAAAGCAAGGTCTATCTTTTGTTTTTCTAACATAGAAAACATATTCTCTGCTGCTAATTGATGTATATTTAGAATCGAGTCTGTATAAAGTTCGTAAAATTTAGAAATTGCAGGATTGTAGATTTTGCTTGGCATATTTACATGAATTCCTAAATTTATACTTTTATGTGTATGAAATATCTCTTCTGCTTTTGAAAGAATATCTACCGAATCTTTTATTTGTAAATATAGTTTTTTTCCATTTTCATTCAATATCATTCCATATTTACTTCTTTCAAATAGTAGTGTATTAAGTTCATTTTCTAGGTTTTTGATATGCTTCGTTACAGCAGGTTGTGAAATATGTAGAATCTCACTTGCTTTTGTTAAATTGCCCTCTTCTGCTACGATTTTGAAAATTCGATATAGTTCAAAATTTATCATATTTGACTCCTATTCTTTCTCATACATTACTGTCTATGTTAATGCTTGTAAATTTATTTTTTCTTCGCTTTCTTTATGAATAGCACTTATGTTTTCATATTCATTTCCTTACGATTCTTATAAAAAATCAAGATTTACAATTTGCTGTAAGTCTTGATTTAACTGGCTCCTTTGCGTATGACGTATTCGAAAAAGCTTACACAAAAAAGTTACTTATTTCCGTTTCAAATGTAGTTATAGCAATAGTTTGCAATAAATGTACCCACAAATTGGTGTTTTTCGCCTATAACTATGCTTTTAATTTAACATAAAATTTCAGGTTTGGCAATACTTTTTTTCATTTTTTATTCAAACTGATTAGCTAATTGGTCTACAGTAATTCCACCCTTTCCTTCCCAATCAATTACTATCTTATCAAATTCTTCTGCTTTAAATAAGTCTAATTTATTATAATCTTCCATATCAATTGTAAAATTTAACGAATTTATATTTTCATTTATTCTACTACTGTTAGTAGTTTTGATCAACACATTTAATTTCTTATGTTTAATAAGCCAATTTAATATAATTTGATTTTGTGTTTTATTGTATTTCTCTGATAATTCAACTAATAATGGATAATTTCTATTAGCAGTTCTATTTCTTCTTAATGGTTGATAAGCACAAAATATGATATTATTATCTTTACAATATTCTATAATTCCAATATTTTCATTTAATTTACACTCTAGATTATAAACACCTTCATAGATACTAATTGGATATTTCTCATTTACTTCTTTTAATTGTTCAAGATTTGAATTTGATAATCCTAAACTCTTTGCTTTTCCTAATTCTATCATTCTATTCATTTCTTTGTATGTATCGATTAATGATAGTTTGGTAAAAATAACAGAATGTAGCATTAAACAATCCACATAATCAATGTCCATTATTTCCAAATATCTATTTAATTGTTCCTCAATGTCAGTTATTTTCTCAACAGTTGGTTCTATTTTTGTTGTGATAAAAAATTTATCTCTGCCTACTTTCTTAATAAACTCCCCAATAAAACTCATTACCTTACCATTTTCATATAAATGACTAGTATCAATATAATTTTGTCCTAACTTGAAAGATTCAATTAAAGCATTCATACTATCTTCCTTCTGAGTTAAATCAATTCTAAATGTTCCTATTCCTAATGGAAATATATCTTTTAAATTTATCATTTTATTCCTCCAAAATTTATATTAATTTCTCTCAATTATAATATCTGCAATTGTTAAATTAGTATCATTTGTAATATTATCCATGATTGTTTTAGCAACATCATAAGGTTTCATAAATGTAGATTGTTTTTCTTCTGATACATAGTCTCTACTATTCTTGTAAAACTCTGTATTTATTCCTCCTGGATATACTCCTATTATTTTTACACTCGTACCTTTATATGCAACTTTCAAACTTTCTGTATATCCTCTTTCTCCCCATTTAGTAGCACAATATACCGCTTCTTGTTTGTTTCCTCTTAGTGCAGCAGAAGACATTATATTTACTATTTTTAAATCTTTTTCTTCTTTTGCTTTTAAAGTTTCTGTTGAAAATAAAATCATACCTTGTAACCCTTTAAAGCATTTATCTATATCCTCTTTTTGATATTTTGTAGGTAACTTAAATGATGGCTCTCCTGCATTATTAATTAGTATTTTTATATTTCCTAAATTTGATATTTCATTAATAACATTTTTAACAAATTCACTATCTGAAATATCTCCTATAAATCCTTTGTAATTATCTTTATATGTATTATCTAATGTTTTCATTTTTTCAAAGTCTCTATCTATGTTGCATACAAAATAATTCTTTTCGATAAATTGTTTTACAAATTCTAATCCTAGTCCACTTGCTCCACCAGTTATAATTACTATTTCTTTGCTCATTTTGTTTCCTCCTCTTTAACTTTTTTATCTACTCTTTTTCCGAACTTTACACCTTCTGAATCATTCTGCTCTCTATAATAAGTAATATATTGTGCTGTAACCATTGGATTTATGGAAAAGTAGTATTTACAAAGACTTCTAAATAAGAGTAAACTATCATCATTTTCATAAAATAATAATATATCTAGCATCTCATCTAATTTTCTTTGAATATAACTTTCATCTTTTACATTATCTTTTATAATTTTTTCTATCTCAGCTTTTACAATTACATATTTTTGTTTATTCAAGTCTATTATAGATTTGCACATATTATATAATTCTTCTTTTTCCATAATCCACCTCGCTTTATATTATACAACTAAAGGTTCTAATTGTTTTATAAAATCTAATATTGTACCTAAAACAATATCTGTTTCTTTTCCTATCCAATTATATCTACTATTTTGAACATTTTCTAAAAAATTTGCATTATTAAATATTTTACTCAATTCATTTGCAATTTGGTATGTAGTATTAATTCTAAAATCACTATTGATACAATATATATTAATCAATTTAAGTAATAATGACTTGTCCATATTTCCCTCTGTTATAAGATAATAAAAATCATATATATCTTTATATCTTGTTGTTCTAATACCATGTTTTAACATAGATAGAAGTTTTTCAACAAAAATCTGCTCTTTAGTATTTATTAATAATGTCATACTGTTATTAAATACTTCAAAGTTAAACATATATTCTTCTTGTTCTATATCTAAATTGTTATGTACTCCAATATCAACTTTAGTTTCTATTTGATTTCCAAATGAATCTTTTAAAACAATATTAACTCTTTTTCCATGATAATCTTGATGTTTTAAAGGTTTTATTTTTTTATTAACTATTATTGTTATTCCATCATCAATTTGATTTAATTTATCAAACAATAACAATATACTTTTATCTTCTAAAGAATATCTAATTAAATCTATATCAATATCAACAGTAGCTCGTCTTTTGTCATTAGTTATATTAAACATAACTACTCCGCCCTTGACTGTAATATTGTTTCTATAATTAGATTTTGCAATCTTGCTTAATATTATATCTTGTGCAACTTTTGATGTTGCATAAGCATCTTCATATCCTTTTTCTAAATAAAAGTCTATGCTTTCTAATAAATTTATCACTAAAAAACCTCCCTATGTATAATTTCAAAAATGTTTTTTCCATTAGCAAAACATTCTAAATAATCTGCAAGTAAACTCATATCTATTTCGTCTACAATTTCTCTGTAATTATTTATTATTTCCTTGTAATAATCAAAAGCAAAAGTATTCTTATTTCTTATTAGTTCAATTAACATTCTCTCTTTGTTATAAATATTTATTTGAACATTATTATAATTTACTTGACTTTTTCCAATTTCAAAAAGATGGTTTGCCATAAATATTTGTTCAACTTTTTCATTTTTTATTTTACTAACATTGTTCGGAGTTGCAAGGAAATATTTATTAGGTATAACATCTGTTAAACCTAGATAAAAAAATGCACTTTCCGATGTAAAAATAGTATTAGAATACTTCTTTACAATATATTCCAAATGATTGTATTTTTCCGTATCAGAATATAAACCTTTCTCGATTTTGTATAATTCTTTATTTTCAACTTTTTTACTTATATTATAATTATCTAATCCTTTATCTTTTAATTCTCCGTATTTATATATCATATTTTTCGCCCCAAACATATTTTAGACTAAATTTAGGTAAATGTCAATGCTTTTACCTAAATTTAGTCTAAAATTAATTTTTATTAATATAAAATCTAATACTTTTACTATATAAATGATTCAAACATATTTAAATTATATTTTTCTAAAATTTTATTTCTGACTATTTCCTCTAAAGCAGTACAAAGACCATTTAAAAATCCATTATTCATAATCATTTCATTTCTTTCATAAGTATATCTCCATTCGATAAACGCACTATCTACTCCTTCTATCTCTATATCAAAATTGTAATTATTTAATCTGTATTTCAGTTCATCTGAAATATTAGCTTATAATTAATTTCTTTATAGAATGTCCTTTAGGAATTTCTTTTGTGTTCATAATTATTATAGATTTCAAAAATAATTCACAAGCTAGTGCGTTATTAACTATACTTGCTATTATAACTGGATACATTCTATTATTATTTATAACAACTGGTTGTGTTCCTATATTTTTAAATTCTCTTGCACTTCTATATGCATTAATACATTTTTTATCTATTTCATTTAAATTATTAAAAGTAGTTTCAAAATTTTGCATAAACTCCCCTTCCTAATTTTTTACAATTTATTGTTCCAATAATCGTATACAAATCTATTAAATCTTTCAATATTCTTTATATTCTTTTTGCTAAACTTACCTTTTAATGGTGGTAAATTTTTGAATATTTCTGGTTTTGTTCTCATCCTATCTTCATATACTTCATCTCTCTTTCTGGGAAACCAATCAATTTCATTTTCTATAAATCCAATTCCTTTAGGATGTACTTTACCAAATGAAAAATTATAGTCTATAGGAATAAACTGTTGAGGATAAGCTATCATCTTATTAGTATCCGTTCCCATAGCTTGTGGTTTACCAAGTTCTTCAAAAAGTGCTCTTTTATCCTTATTCTTCTTATAATAAATTTCTATAAATTGTGCCTGACATTTGTTTTGAAAATAGACAATTTCTTTTGCTACTATTAACTGAAAAATATTTAACATTTTTACTTCATTTTCATTTGTTAATTTTACTATTTTATTGTTTTTGTATCTTTGATACATCTTGGAATCAAAAATTACTATTAGCTTACTTGGACTAATAGGTAATAATATTATCAATCCTGCATTTATTAATCCTACTGCTCTTTTATAAAAAGGATTATAAAATATTACAGGATTATCACTAGAAATCAAGTTATGTATTTTATTGTTATATTGAATTATAAGTAACTTTAAATCTTCAATATTATCTAATAAATTTGCTGTTATTTCTAAAGCTTGCTGTGGTATTATTCTATCATATCTTTTTTCAAATTCTTTTTTTAGAACTTTAAGTGTATTTTCCGAAACATATTTTCCTTCTTTTCTTAAATTCATTTCCACATAAGTTTTTGCTCCATCCCATCTCATATTTAGTAAATTATCTTTATTTCTTATTGTCCTATATCTTTGATATAAAATAAATTTCTTTAATATTTTTATTTCTTCTACATCTGGATAATAATTAGATTGTTTATTTATTTTTGCTATTATTAATGCTGCACTACTTTCTATTGCCCCAAGTTTTTCTTCCCATACTTCATCATCACCATAATAATAATCTTCATAACATTGTTTTCTATATGGTGCATTTTCTATTATCTTTTCTGATTTAATATTAAATATTGTAAATTTATTATCTTCACGTACAAAATTTCTTAAATAAAATTGAGGTACATAATGTTGCCTTTTCTTTTTTTCCATCTAAAATACTCCTTACCTTGATACAGTTATGTAATATATCCTTTTAAGTCTAATTCTTTTAGTAATTGCTTTTTTGTAACATTCTTTTCAATTATTTTGAATATTGTTTCTCTAAGAATCCCTCTTGCCATAACCACATCATTACTTTCTAACTTCTTCACAAATCCTGTATGAACAAATTCTGACCTTACATTATATAATTTACGTACTTTTTCATATAATTCTGCATATTCTATGGAATTATTACTTAATAGCATAGCACAATTTCGTGAAAGTCTATAAGATAATTCTGAATTTCCATCTACGAGTAAACTTTCTAGACCTATAATACAAACCATAAATTTAAGAGTTTCAACTGGAGCATAATATGATTGATCATATAAAAAGCAAGCTGAAGTTAGTAATTCTGGTGTAAATTGTGAACTAGAAAATCTTAGATCTGTCTTTTGTATAAAATTGTTTATATTTGATATCTCTTGATTGCTTAAAAGATTTAACTTTTTTATCTCACTTGATACTTTATCAGGAAAAGGTATTTTTGAATTATGATAGTAAATACTTTTTCCATTTTTTATGATATTTGTGTTTATTAGCAATTCTTTAATATTAAATCCATTCTCACCATATAATCTAATAATTCTCATCTTTTCATCTACATAATTCATTTCTTTAACTTCTATGTCATAAATAATATTATCTATATGCTTATCTCCAACCATATATCCTTTACCTTCAATTAGTTCTACCTCATAATCATCTTTTATATTTTTAGTAAGTATTGCAACATCTAAATTATCATTTAACTTTGCTGTTTCATAAATTCTCCTTAATCCAAAAACAGTATAATCAAATTGCTCCCATAATTTTTGATTAATCATTGTATCTCTTTCCACTCTATAGTTTTCTCCAATATCCAAATTACCAATTACAGATTCATCAACTCCAAACAAAATTGCTTTTATTTCCATATTTATAGATATTTTCATTGAATATAATCTCCCTTGTATTTTTGAAATAATTATATCAAAATCCTATCCTTTTCACAATAAATTGTAGCAAATCTACTATAATTTATTGATTTTTGGGTTTCTACAAAATTATAAAAAGGCTGTTACTTTTATACATAACAACCTTTTATACTTTATCTGCCTATATATTTATCTTTTCTCTTTGTTTTTGCAATATCTTCTTGCTCTCTTTTCATTTGCTGTTCAATTTTTATAACTTCTTTAACCTTTGGTGTATCTTCTAAAATCCAATTTGCTATTTTTAGATTTTTTCTATATTTATTTAAAATAGTAGTACATTCATCTCGCTTTGCTTTATATTCCTCTATTAAGTTGTTTTCTTTGCAATTTTTTAACTTATTTCTATATTTTTGTCTTATACCTATAACCTCTTTAATATCTTCTTCAGTTTGTGAAATATAATCTTTTACATCTTCTGTTGTTTTTAGCTTTTCGTTTACAATGAGTCTAATCTCATTAGAATATCGTTCCATTTTCCTTACTTCTTGTTTCATTTCTGGAGACAGTGGCTGATAGTTTTCTCGTTTTGGTAATAATCCTAACAAATGAAATAGTAATAAAAAAAGTACATCAATTCCACTCATTTTACTAATAGCTCTAAATTTTCCTTTATATTTACAAACTTTGTATTTTTGTTTTTTCTTTTTAGTGTGTATAAATTCCATATATCTATTTTGATAATAATATGGATTGTGTTCAACCTTATTTGCAATATTCTTTGGCAAATATTGTTCGCCTAAATGATACATCCTTACTACTTTTTTATCGTTTATTGAACGAATTGTTGGATATTTTCTGTTATAATCTTCATTGATTATATAACCTTTTTTAAGCATTATCTTTTTAAATTGTCCATAGTTTATACACATTTGCATTGCTTCATCAATAGCTTGTTTTATTACATTATACTTTGTTGGCTCTCCTCTTTTTTTCTGCAAAGTATATGCTTCTTGGTGTTTTTCCTGTTGGCTTTTCAATTACTGTTAGTCCATATTCACTACATAGTTCATCTGATAACTCTCTAAAATGATAATATGCACCTTTATTGCAATTAAATTTCTTCCCTGTAAACATATTAACTGAATTTACTACAAAATGATTATGATAAGTTCCTGTATTAAAATGTGTGGCAACTACTACTTGATATTCACTCCACATCTTTTCTGCAAGTTTTACTCCAATTTTATGTGCTAATTCTGGTGATACTTCTCCTGTTTTAAAACTTTGGTATGCGTGATATGCAACATTTCCTGTGCATTTATCAAATCTATTTTGAACTAGCATCATTTCTTCATAAGCTGTTTCTGCTTTACATTTTATACCTGTTACATACATAGTTTTTTCGTTTTTATCAATAGTTTTCTCATCATTTTCTGCATATTTTAGCACTTGTTTTAAATCATCAAACATTGTCTTTTCTGGATTTTTTGCATAGCTTATTACTCGTGATATACTATCTTTAATTGCCCAGATTTTCGTTGTTGCCACCCACATCACCATCTTTTTTATAATTGTAAATATCTAAAAAATCACTTTGCATTTTTGTTATTTTATCTTTTATTTCTTCATCACTCATATAAGGAAATTCATTTTTTAGTTCAACAATTCCATTGTAAACTTTACGAAGTTCTTCATCTGGTATTGAACAAATCTCCTTTTGTAATCCTGCTTTTCTTAAATAAGATGATAAATTTAAGTTACTCTTTTTAGCATTTCTTTGTAGTTTTTTCTTTTCACTTTCACTCACTCTAACATTAATTCCTATTGTTCTATTTCTCATAATTTTTCACTTCCTTTTTCATAAATTTTCGTTCTATTTTTTATAAAATCATTCTTAAAAATTTTTAATTTCTTATCTAATTTTAAATCTATTTTTCTATTTTTTCGTTTCATAAGATAGGGGTTATAGGGGAAGATTTTTCCCCTTTCAGCGTAAGCTGTCGGTTTTGTGGCAATACAAAACCTATGCTCGCTACACTTATAGACATTAAATATGGCAATACATTTGCCTGTTTGTTCCTACCAATAATTTCTTATACATATATTAGTTCATTTAGTACAATTTCTTCTGCTGTACTTTTAAAATTATTCATCATACTTACCCAATAAAGTTGGTCTGTATTTTTCATTTCTTCTGTTAGATTATTTTGCTGTTTTAGTTGTTCAATTATAATGTTAATTCTCTTTTCTGCTGTTTCTTGAATCTCTTTTAAATGTTTATTCAAAGTTCCATTCACAAACATGATTGTATATTCTGCTTTTCTATTTTCTTTTAAAAATTTTAGTCTCATTTTTCCATATTTGTTCAATATAATTTTTTCTCTTTCTAATACTAAATTTGGCATATAATAATCACCTTGTTTTGTGTATTCAATTCCATATTTATTTTCCATTTTCAATTCCTCCATTTATAAAATTTTTTAACTAACTTTTTCTCGTTCTTTTATTCTGATTTCTCCTAAAATCCTATTTTCTTCTTTCTGTGGAAATTGTTTATCATCACTTATTAGTTCCACTAATTTAAAAAGTTGCTCTCCATTTCTATTTACTTCTTCTATTGTAAGATACTTTTTCTGATACCCTTTTTTAGGCTTGTCCAACTGGTTTAATTCATAATAAGAAACTTCGTAGTATTCATTTAATCTGTCCATATATTCTTTTAATTCTTTTTTGTCCATTAACACAGTGGTATTTACTATTCTTTCTTTTTTACCTTGCTCAAATGGTAATGCTATATCAAACATTCCTAAATCCATCAATTTAGAAATTTGTTCTATATAACTACTTCTAAATTTTATATTGATTAGGTTATAATAGCCTTTCTTATCTTTTTCAATTACAATATTCTCTACAAATTTAGAAATAAATTCTTGCTTTTCTTCTTTTGTTTTATTTTTCCATTCTGCCATAAGCATGTCTTGAAACTTATTAGAACGAATTAACTTTTCTTTTTCTACATCTCTATCTGCCATTATAGATTGTGGACTAAATGACTGTTTATTTATATCAATAGCTTGTATTCTTTTTTCTTCTAACATATTTAATTTTTCTTCAATTACTCGATAATCTTCTGAAAAATCTTCTACTTCTACAATTCCTTTTAAATACGCTTCTTTAATTCTATTCTTTTGATTTTGTAAATTAACTATCTCTTTATCTAATTTATCTGTATTTCGCTCTTTTTTATCTGCTAAAACAGGAAAGAAATATTTTTTTACTGTCATATCATATTCAATTAAGTTCATTATTAGAAACATTACTGAATCTTCAACTAAATCTTCTCTTAAATAAGTTTTACAATCTGAACAATGATAGTACATATACTTTTTCTTTTGCCCACCAGAGCCTTTACATTGCATTATCTTTCCACATTTAGGACATAATAGTTTTTGCATAAATATATAAACTCTATCTCTACAAAATGCCCTTTGATTTTTCTCTTTTTGTGATTGTACATCTTCATACATTGCTCTTGATATAATAGGCTCTACAACATTCATATAAACAATGGTTTCTTTTTCTTGCTTATTTCTATATTGTTCAAAATCTCCTACATAAATTTTATTATTGATTATTTTAGATACTGTTGCATCTTTCCACTGTTTATTAGTTAGTGTAGGTATTTTTT
>Ga0137298_10208_pt1 | contig 55084 bp, 47 predicted proteins | sample RamsorincwithD2O_2_FD_97182 | JGI IMG/M metagenome (GOLD analysis project Ga0137298, IMG submission 97182) | Mouse cecal microbial communities from Vienna, Austria - Glucosamine amended with D2O | ecosystem: Host-associated > Mammals > Digestive system > Large intestine > Cecum | place: Austria...
GGATAAAACCAGCTAATAACTAATCCTCTCATATTTACCTACTTAATACAATATGTTTAAGTTTGCGATAGAACGGGGATAGTCGTAGGCGTAAATGGGCGGATGCAGGAATTTGTTGGTGCAAATCTGGATAGGCATTATTTAACCATTTGTCAAAAGTTAGGATAGATCGTAAGTCATTTTTATTCGGTTTTATTATGCGATAATACGACTCATAGTAATTACTAATTGTATGCTTTAGCTTGTCGAAAATAATTGATTTATACTGATTTTTGTTTCTCTCTTCTAGAGGGATAGTGCTTGTTAAGATTGTTTGTAGTTCTTTAAAACCAAGAGGAGTTTTTTTGTCTTCTGTAATACAAAAAAGAAAGTGTCGATCAATATCATAAGGAAGGACTTGCTCGGTTCTTGCATTGGCCAATACTTTAATAATATATTGAAGTTCATATTCATGATTTAACGTTAATGAACTCTTTTTCCATTGTTTTGCAATATACTTGGTGCGCACCGTGATCGAGTTTATTGAATATTTGTGATAAGAAATAGCTTGTTGAATATTGATAAGTGTTGATTGTGAAGTTAAAATATTTTCTTCACGGAAATTTGTTAGAATTAAATCATGGTTTGTGGAGCCTAAACTGTCGACATAGGCAGAGAATTCATCAATATTGATCCAGTCATTAGAACGCATAAACTTCAGGTATTTTCCATTTGCTTTTGTAAAAGCGATATTGAGAGCATCACCGATATTGTGTTTTGAAATGAGTGAAACGCAAGGGTATTGTCGAATTCGATCTCTTACTTTGGCACTTAAGGTTGTTTTGTTATTGCTAACAATAATAACCTCTATGTTATTCAAAGCTTTTTTGTTGTAAACTATACTGTCTATGCAACGGTCTAAAAACTTTACCTCTTGAGCTAGTATTACGATTGATAACAAACACATATCTACTATATTATAACATATTTAGCTGGGTAATTAGTGTGTGGTACGTTGCGTCAGGGTGGTATTTATAGTATACTCAAAATCAGAATAATATACTTTAGGAGAGACAATGAGTAAGAAGAAGGTGATTTCAGTTTTTGGAACAAGGCCAGAGGCCATCAAAATGGCACCCGTTGTTAAGGAACTATCCAAACATGCTGATTTTGAGTCATTGGTGTGCGTTACGGCACAACACCGAAGTATGCTTGATCAGGTTTTGAAAGCCTTCCATTTGCATCCCGATTATGACTTGGATATTATGACGCCTAATCAAACACTCTCTAGTATTACAGAAACAGTCCTCAAAGAATTCAGCACTGTTCTTCAAAAAGAACATCCGGATGTGGTTTTGGTGCATGGCGATACGACTACAGCTATGGCGGCGACCCTTGCAGCATTTTATCGTCAGATTCCAGTTGGGCATGTTGAAGCAGGCTTGCGTACAAAAAATATTTATTCGCCATTTCCAGAGGAAGCAAATCGTCAGATTATTGATTGTGTTGCAAGCTATCTCTTTGCTCCTACTTCAGTCAGTAAAAGAAATTTAGAGCAAGAGGGGCTTAATCAGCATCAACGAGTATTTGTCACTGGTAATACGGCGATTGATGCTTTGCGATATACGATTGATGGTAGCTATAGGAATAAAGATTTAGATTGGGTTAATGACGATGAGAGATTGATTTTATTGACTGCTCATCGCCGCGAAAATCTTGGTGAGCCTATGAAAAATATTTTTGATGCAATTAACAGAATCACTGAGACCTTTGATGATGTAAAGGTTATCTATCCAGTCCATCTTAATCCGAAGGTACAGAGTTTAGCGAGAGAAATATTGAATGATAATAAGCGCGTCAAGTTGATTGATCCATTGGACGTTTTAGATTTTCATAATTTTATGAAAAAAGCATATATTATTATGTCTGATAGTGGCGGCGTACAGGAAGAGGCTCCATCATTAGGTAAGCCAGTTCTTGTTTTGCGTGATACCACTGAGCGGCCAGAGGGAATAGAAGCTGGCACACTTAAGCTAGTTGGTACTGAGAGTAATGTGATTTATAAGGAGGCCGCGCTATTGCTGAGCGATGAAGCTGCATATAAGAAGATGGCTTTTAGTGTAAATCCATACGGTGATGGTACAGCTAGCGAAAAGATTGTTGATGCTTTGCGAACGGACTAGCGCAGCTTGCTGTATATTCTTTTTGCACATAAATTGCGCTTAGTTCCATTTGGTAGGATTTTTTTTGCAATTTTTCTTGTAAGCCCATCTCGTGGCTTTGTTCTAAAAGCGTCGAAAATAACTTGTTCGTAAAAAACCGTTTTTCTAGAGTATTTCCAAAATAGTTCCGCATAATCTGCGCTAGGATCTTGCCAAGGTTTATCTGGGCCAGCGTAGTGAATGATCCTTGGAGCGTTATGCGCCTGAACATATTCATCATGTAGATATTTAGGTGCACGACTGATTATTTCTGAGATTCTTATATTGCGCCAATCAAACATAACATTCCATGACATATCGACGAATTTCACCTTATCTTGTGCAAGAACATTCAAGACATCCTGGTCAAGTAGCTCCCAATCATAAGAAGATGCGAATTTAAGCATTTCATCAGTACTGTAGGTCTTGCGGAATTCCTCTAGGTTAAATAGGATGACACCTGCCTGAAAATAATTGTAGGGGTTTTTAATTTTAAGAATTTTATCCATGTAGTTTTTCTTATTGGGTTCGAAGCCGTTATATAGTCCAGCGGTATCCGCATCGTGACAGGCTGCTAGTAGGTAATTATTTATATTGGTTTCATACAGATCAGCTACATTGGCATTTACGATGAGGTCTGAGTCTAAATATAAAACTTTTTTATAATCCAAAAGTAACTCGGGCATTAAGAGACGAAACCAAGTTTCAATTGTAAAATGTCCGCGTAGGAAAAGGGACTTAAAACGCTCCTCGTAAAATGAAATATTGATAAACCGTAAGGAAAAATTATTTTGGCCAGAGAATATATTTTTTAGACGTTCTTGGTTTTTAGCCAATATGTTTTTGTGCATAATGATGATGTCGTAGTTGTGGGTGCGGTCTGAGTTTTCTAGTATTGAGGTGAGGGTTGCTGCTATATAGGGTGCGTAATTATCACTTGCCGACATTGCAATTGCAATATTATGTTTGTCGAAGGCTGGGGTGGTTGAGCGCACTGGGTCTGTATCTAAAAAAACCACAGTAGGCAGTTCTTTGATCTTATAGTCTTGAGTATCCCTGAGATAAGCAATATAAATATTAAATAGGCGTTCTGCTAAGTGACCTGGGGTGCGGATTGCTTCTATTGAATAATCCGTATAGTCTATTCGTTTATCGCATTCTTCTAGAATGTCGAACAGCCATGTACAGTATTCATCAAAGATTTTTTTCTTCATGATAAAGATATTGTTGAAATATGAAGTATGTCCGGCTAGATATTGTAGTGCGTAAGGCATCATTTCCGGATGTTTTTCCTGTAATACATCTAACATAATATCTAGATCTTTCTCGTGCAAAAAACCAGAGCTAAGAAATTGTTCTCGGTTGTTCCGACCAGACTTTGGCATAGTGCGAATATCTTTAGGCGTAGGTATTACAATATCGTATTCGTCAACTATATTATGTATGTGGTGCTCGTTAAGCTTGTAATGGTTAGTTGTAGATTGTGTGATTGATGGTGCTATGATGTTACCCCATACGTCTGGAGTTTCGTTTATCTGGGGATTAAATGATAGATAACGTCGATAATGGAAAAAACCATAGTAGTCAGCATCTGTATTCTTCCAAGCCCAATATTGTGCGGTTAATTCACAAAACCTAGGATTTTTATCAGAGATATTCTCGCCCATATCATCATAGTCAACATTCGGGAGACGGTAATCTTTGAGGGCTGCACCTACTTGTACTGGAAAGAATAATTTATCCTTAACATGTTCGCTAGGTTTGTGCTCAGAAATATAAATCTTAATTCTTGTTTTATCTGACATAATTTTAGGTTACCATATCATTATGGGCTTGTAAACGTATTTAACTATTCCTATCTTCTAGGGTTAATTTTCTTGTGATGTAATTAAAAATCATAGTTACGACAGTTGTGAGGATTTTGGCAAGCATTTCGTTCATAGATAGCATATAGACGAATACATAAAGTAGTACGGTAGAAATACCTAAGGCGATTGCATTAAGCACAAAAAACTCCGTAATAAGGCGTCGTCGAGTTTTTTTCTTAGTCGTGGTGAATACCCAGAGCGTGTTCATATAGTAACTTACGGCAGTGGCGATTGTAAAAGAAAAGAGTTGCGCCACGAGTGGGTTGAAGTTAAAAGGATAACACAAGATATAGTAGATAACCCAGTCGATTAAAGTATTGATTATGCCGGCTATGACAAATTTAGCTAATTGAGTAAGAATTTTCTGGTATCTTGTCAAATGAAAAACCTTACAACCCCATGCAACTAAGCGATCAATAGGGTCATGTTTTTTCTCCGTTGAGGCTTTTTCCATACCAGTATTATAGCGAAAAACTATGCTATAATCAACTTATGAAGCCTAAACTCTCCATTTTAGTCCCTATCTACAATGTAGAAAAATACTTATTTCAATGCCTTGAGAGCATCACAGCGCAGACCCTACAAGACATCGAGATCATTTGCATTAATGATGGTTCTACAGATGGATCTTTAGATATTATTAAAGATTTTGCTAAGAATGATAATCGCATAGTTATTATTAATAAACCCAACTCTGGCTATGGTGACTCTATGAACCAAGGTTTAGAAAAAGCCACTGGTGAATATATTGGTATAGTGGAATCTGATGACTGGATTGAGTTGGATGCGTTTGAGAGGTTGTATCAGATAGCGCGCAAAAACAAAGCCGATGTGGTAAAGGCTAATTACTATAAGGTTAGGAATAATGTTGATGTCGAAAAGGTAGCGGAAATTCCGACTCGAGAGGTAATGTGCCCAGCGGAAGATCGCAAAATCTTCTTGTTTGCTCCAGCGATCTGGTCGGCAATCTATCGGCGAGATTTTTTAAGGGAGAATGGGATTAAGTTTTTACCTACACCCGGGGCGTCGTATCAGGATCTGAGTTTTAGTTTTAAAGTGTGGGCTTTAGCTCGAACTGTGGTGCTAGTGTCAGAAGCGTTTGTGCATTATAGAGTCGACAATGCGAATTCCTCTGTTAATAATCCTGGCAAGGTAAACTGCGTTGTGGATGAGTATGCAGAGATCGAAACATTTCTATGCGAGAGGGGTATTTTTGAGAAATTCGGCGAGATTATGGATACGGCGAAGTTTCGCAACTACCATTGGAATTTTCAACGCCTGAACAAAAAACTTGCCAAAGAGTTTTATCAGACATGGCGCCAAGAATTTTTGTCTGCAGAAGAAGAGGGCATTCTAAAGAAAGAGAACTTCTCCAAAAAAGATTGGATGGCTCTAAAGGCGATTTTACACCATCCGAAGTTAGCATACCTGATTCTAAGAGCGAGGATTGCTCTGAAACAGCATCTGTATTAGGTTTACGTTGGACATATCCTCTAAGATGTGCTAAGATGTGTATATATGAGTCGTATTCCAAACGTACTCTGTCGCAAGAATCGAATCTTGCTGGGAGAATTAGTTAAGACTGATTTTAAGCTGCGTTACCAAGGGTCTGTTTTGGGCTGTATGTGGGCGGTATTGCGGCCACTTTTGATGTTTGCGATTTTGTATGTAGTTTTCGCGAAGTTGTTGCGGTTTGGCGGGGATATTCCACATTATCCGGTCTATCTTTTGACTGGTACGGTGCTTTGGAATTTCTTTACTGAGTGTACGGGGCAGGGAATTAACTCGATCGTACAACGGGGCGATTTGCTACGGAAGATTAGCTTTCCGAAATGGATTGTCGTGGTCGCAGCTACATCGACGGCATTAATCAATCTAACGATCAACCTTTGTGTGATCGTGGTATTTGCGCTGCTTAATGGAGTGATGCCGAGCTTTTCTTGGCTTTTAGTATTGCCACTAGTGGTAGAGCTATATGCTTTTGCGCTAGGAATTGCGTTTTTACTAGGTGCGATTAATGTGAAGTTCCGCGACATTATGTCGATTTGGGACGTCTTGATCCAAGCTCTGTTTTATGCGGTACCAATTATTTATCCGATCACGATGGTGCTGGAGCAGGGCGGGGCTTTTGGGGAAATAGCGGCAAATGTAATTCTGATCAACCCAATTGCGCAGGTAATCCAAGATGTGCGGTACAATTTAATTACTGATTCTACGATTACTACCTGGCAGACTGTACCGTTTCCGCTTTGTATTATGCCGATCTTGATCGTGCTTCTGACTCTATTATTAGCAGCACTGTTTTTCCGAAAACGGTCAAAAAGATTTGCGGAGGAAGTATAATGTCACGCAAAAAACATCCTATCTCTTCATTATACCACACAAGCAGTAAAAAGTCAAGAGAAAAGACTCAAAAAGTTGATTCCGGCTTAAAAACTGTGGAAAACTTTGAAAATCCAGTGGAAAAAGTCAAAAAGAGTGTGGATAAAACTGATGCGAACGGTGGAAAACTTGTGGAAAAGAATCACAGAACTGTGGATAAGTCAAAAGAGACCTGTGCAAAACCTGTGCAAAACCATACTAAGAACGGTGGAAAAGCTGCAGCAGAAGATCTACAAGATGTAGCTCTTGATCGGGCTTCTCAGACTCCTAAGACCGTCATCAAGGTGACAGATCTGTATAAAAGTTTTCGTTTACCAACGGAGCGCGCTAGCGGTCTCAAACAGGCTATCCTGAACTGGTTTAAGGGGATCAAAGGGTATACTGAGCATCAGGTTTTGAAAGGTGTGAGCTTCGATGTGTATGATGGGGAGTTTATTGGTATTGTGGGCCGTAATGGCTCTGGCAAGTCGACTTTGTTGAAATTATTGGCGCAGATTTACTTTCCAGAAAAAGGCAATATTGAAGTAGAGGGTACAATCGTGCCATTTATCGAGCTCGGAGTTGGCTTTAATCCAGAGCTGACTGGTCGCGAGAATGTGTACCTAAATGGTGCGTTGCTAGGCTTTTCGCGTAAAGAGATGGATGCTATGTATGACGAAATTGTGCATTTTGCGGAACTTGAGCAGTTTATGGATGCAAAGCTGAAGAATTATTCTTCTGGTATGCAAGTACGCTTGGCGTTCTCGATTGCGATTCGAGCGCGTGGTGATATTCTGATCCTTGATGAAGTGTTGGCAGTGGGTGATGCGGAGTTTCAGAAAAAATGCAATGATTATTTTGCGAGTCTGCATGGTGCACAGACGGTCATCCTAGTAACCCACTCAATGGATAATGTGAGGAAGTTTTGTGACCGCGCAATTTTGATTGAGGATGGTAGGGTGGCGGCAGAGGGGGAACCAGAGGAAGTTGCTAAAGCCTATGAGAAATTATGGGGATAGAGAGGTAAAATGAGTGAAAAAGTCGTCAAAAAAGAAGAAATAGAAAATGTTCAGCCTGATGTTTTGATTGTTGGCGCAGGGTTGTATGGCCTGACGATGGCGGAGCGGATCGCTAGCCGTTTGGGCAAGAAAGTTTTGCTGATCGACAGGCGTAGCCACATTGGTGGGAATTGCTATTCCGAGTTTGATACGGAAACTGGTATTGAATGCCATAAGTATGGAGCGCATCTCTTCCATACTTCGGACGAGCGAGTTTGGGAATATGTAAATCAATTCACGACCTTTACAAACTATATCCACAAAGTCTATATTACGCATAATGGTGAGGTTTTCCCGATGCCGATTAACCTTGGCACGATTAACCAATTTTTCCATACTGCTTACACGCCCGAGGAAGCGCGGGCGGAGATCGCTAAGCAGGCGGCGAGTGCGCCGATTGAGCCACTAAATTTAGCCGAGCAGGGTGTTAAATTGATTGGTAAACCACTTTTTGATGCTTTTATCAAAAATTATACCGCTAAGCAGTGGCAAACTCCGGCTGAAGAATTGTCGCCAGAGATTATCAAGCGTTTGCCGGTGCGCTACAATTATAATAATAATTATTTCAAAGATACTCATGAAGGACTGCCGACTGCAGGTTATGAGGCTTGGTTCCAGAATATGATTAGCGCTTGTGGTGAGAATATCGAGATTCGGCTCAATGTTGACTATTTTGATGATCCAGAGATCAAGAAATTACGCAAAGCCAAGATTATGACGATCTACACTGGACCAATCGATAAGTTTTATGATTATAAATATGGTGAATTGAAGTGGCGCAGCATCGAGTTAGAGAAGGAGATCGTTGAGGTGGACGATTATCAGGGTTGCCCAGTGATGAATTATGCCGACCTGAAGCAGAAATATACTCGTATTCATGAGTTTAAGCATTTCCACCCAGAGCGTACTGAAGACTGCTATGCTGAGGGATCTGGCAAGACGGTGATCTTTAAGGAATACAGTAAGACTTGGACGCGCGACGATGAGCCATATTATCCAGTGAATACGTTAGACGATCGCGAGAGGCTGGCACGCTATAAAGATTTGGCAGATGATGAGACCAATATGATTTTTGGCGGACGATTGGGCGAATATGCGTATTATGATATGGACAAGACGATTGCTTCGGCTTTGCAGAAGTTCGATGAGATCAAGGAAAAATTGGGTTCATGAGCAAAGTAAACTTGGGTGGTGGGCACTACTTACCGTTGATCTCGGTGATTGTGCCAGTTTATAACGTCGCGAAGTTGCTAGAACGCTCAGTTGAGTCGATTCGTAAACAGATTTATCCAAACTTGGAGATTATCCTGGTTGATGATGGCTCGACGGATATGAGTGGGAGTTTTTGTGATGTTTATGCGAAAAAAGATCAACGCATTCGGGTAATTCACCAGTCTAATCAGGGTTTGTCGGCCGCACGTAACGCCGGTTTGAAGATCGCGCAGGGTAAGTGGATTACGTTTGTGGATTCCGATGATTCCATACGTCCAGAAATGATCGATTTATTACATAAAATGTGCTATCAGAAGCGCACAAAAATGTCGATCTGCGGTTTTTATGAGGTTAAAACTGAGGGTGGTGGCGAGCTGAAACTGCAGCAACAAGATCACGAAAAGGTCTTACCAACTTTTGACTGCATCAAAGCTATGCTTTGTGAGGAAGGTTTTTCGATGTCAGCGTGGGGTAAACTCTATGCTAGAGAATTATTTGATTTGGTCAAATTTCCCGAGCGCCGTCTTTATGAGGACGTTGGTACTACTTACAAATTGGTATTACAATGTGATGAGATTGCTGTATCTTCTGTGAAGGCTTATAATTATTATCAAAATCAGAATTCCATTACCAAGCAAAGCTTCAGTCTGCGAAAAATGGACTTGATTGATCTCACGGATCAAATGTGCGACGAGATTTTGCAATGGGGAAAGGCTTTGGACGGGAAAAGGCAAGCGCAATTACAATATCTCACTAAAAAACGTCGCATGCATGCACGCTTTAGCGTACTAAGGCAAATCGTGATGTTAGATCCGAAACAAAGTGACATCGATGCCACATCCCTGAAACATGCCGAACAAGCCGTTATGAAGTATTTGCGTAAACACAAGCAAGATGTTCTCAAAAATCCGCTCGCTACTAAGCGCGATAAGCTAGCAATGTACTCACTCTTGTGTGGAAAATCAGTTTTTCACTATGCTTGGAAAAAATACGCCACTAAGCATAAATAGCGGAGATAAGCTCTGAGCCCTGCACTTCCTTGATGCTGGGATGCAAGTTAGCACCGCTAGTAAGTGGTGCTAACTTATAAAGTGCTAATTTCACGAACGTATAGTCATATCAATTGCGGCCTTTAATTTCCAAGCCTTCGTGCTTGAGAAAGTTAATTGTGTCACGCATAGCGTCTTGGATTGATAATTCTGTTGTCCAGCCTAGTTCTTTGGCGGCTAGACTTGGATCGGCGTAGAATCCAGCTAAGTCGCCAGCGCGACGCCCGACCACTTGGCAGGGTAACTTCGTACCACTTGCCTCATCAAAGGCTGCTATCATCTCGAACACCGAATGTCCTTCACCAGAGCCAAGATTATAAATTTTCACGCCATTTTGCATATGCTGTAATGCAGCAAGATGACCTTTGGCGAGATCGACAACATGGATAAAGTCACGGACACAGCTTCCGTCTGGAGTTGGATAATCATCTCCGTAAATTGACAATTCTGGGATCTCCCCAGTTGCAACTTTCATGATGATTGGCATGAGATTGTTTGGTCGGTCGTTCGGGTCTTCACCCAGTAATCCAGAGGAATGTGCGCCAACAGGATTGAAGTAACGCAGGATAGTAACCTCAAATTCTGGATCAGCGTGTGCAACATCCTTAAGAATCTGCTCAATCATTGACTTGGTCCAGCCGTATGGGTTAGTAATATCTTGACCAGTTGTCATGGTTTCGACATAAGCCTCTGCATCCTGCTCGCCATAAACTGTTGCAGAGGACGAGAAAATAATACGTTTTACACCAAACTCTTGCATGCACTCTAAGAGGTTGATCGTGCCGCCAAGGTTATTTTCATAATAGCGCAAAGGCTGCTCAACGGATTCAGCGACGGCCTTTAGGCCAGCAAAATGAATGACGGCTATATACTGAGTATCTTGGAAAACTTTAGCCAAGGCTTCGGCATCGCGTAAATCTACATTGTAAAATTTAGGTTTTTTGCCAGTCAGCTGGGCGATTTTGTCTAAGACCTCCTGCTTACTATTATAGAGGTTGTCCAAAATTTCCACATCATAGCCAGCTTGCATAAGCTCCACTACGGTATGTGAGCCGATATATCCCGTACCCCCTGTAACTAAAATTTTCCCTTGCTTCATATGCTACTATTGTAGCATGATTATGGGTTTTGAGGCTATTAAGGTGTGCATTTGTTGTATCGATGTGATAGGATGCTTTTTATAACTCTAGCACTTTCTTCTCAGGTAAAAGTTGGTATAATACTACTAGGATTGAATATACTTATTTCTAATCCTAGTAAGGCAATCGCACACCCAAAGGGAACGAACCGAAACGCTAAGGCTCAGTTTGAGTATATTAGAACTATTGTTGCTAAAAAGATGCAATTTTGCTAAAACTTCAAAAATTTGGAATACTATGAAGAGGTAATAATAGTTCTCTTAAGCTATGGTTTATAATTTCTTTTGGTATGACGGTTGCCTTTTTGGTAATACCCCCTCACCACCCTTAACCCATATACTATTCAGGTAGTAGCGACGCAGCGTATGGAGAAGCCGACGTAACGGGCGTTACCGTTGGACGGGCCGACACCGGAGCTATCGAAGCCCAGATAGCACGCGTCGTTGGCGGAGATGACAGTACGCGACCAAGAGTAACCACTAGAGCCAGGGAGGTTAAGCGTACTATTCCAGACGCCTCCGGCATAAGGGAAGTTGTAGGGAGCAGAGCGGATCTTAGTAGAACCAGCAGCGTTGTTAGTAATGCCAGCGGCACTAGTAAAACAGAAGATCCTCGCCTCTCTAGACGCTCTCTAATACCCCGCTAAGTTCAAACCTTCCTCATACCAAGGTTTTCCGAAAAATCGCTTAGAAAGCCTCTAAATAGCCTTAAACGGGAAAATGATACCACAAAATGGCTAAAATTCGTGGTTTTTGGCTAAAAGTGCTAGATTATACAATATTTCGCAACTTAGGTCAAAACTAAGAGAAAATGTTGGTTGTAACGAAGTATACTAGACTCTTGTAACCAAACTAAAGCGTGAAAAAGCAAAAATTTTTAAATAAAGCTGTGGTTATTTTACTTGCCAGATCTTCTCTGACTCAGGGAATTATGCTATAATATACACTATATGAAACGGGATACAGGGTTAATTTTCCACGCTTTCTTGATTCTTGGCGATGCGTGTGCGATTTTGCTTTCGTTTTTGGTGGGGTATTTCGTGCGGACGCACCTTGATCAGCGCCCGTTTTATTTTGATGCTAATCCGTGGCAATTTGTCTTGACAATGATGATTATGATACCGGTGTACTTGGTGATTCTGGCCACTTTTGGCTTATATAATAAATCGGTGTTTTTAAGCCATAGCCGTTGGCATGAGGTGGGACGACTATTTTTAGCTTCGGTCATTGGCATGATGGCGATCATTACGTGTGATTTTTTCTTTGATTTGGACCTTTTCCCAGTACGCACGTTAGCTTTGTATACAATGGGATCATGCTTTATCTTGCTAAGCATTTTTCGTGGAGCGGTGCGTGCGGTTCGTAAGACCGCTCTGAAGCACAGTCGCAAAGCTGCCCTCAGGACTATCGTGATCGGTAATACGAAAAATACTGAATATTTGGCGGACTATATTGCGGGATATCCTGAACTAGGATATCACCTTTGCGGGATTGTGGCGGGGGCGAAATATATCCCAAAAGATTTGCGGCGCAAGCAGTATTCTTCGCTCAAGGAAGCATTAAAAAAGTCTCGTCCAGATGTGATTTTTCAGACTGACAATAAGAGCACAGAGTATGTCTATAAGCAAGCTGTCGATCGGCATTTGTTGTATTATTTTGTACCATCCAATGCTGCTTTGACATCGCAGATGGGTGAATTGGAGTTGATTGGACATATTCCAGCGATTATGGTGAGTGCGACACCGTTAGCAGGTGGGGCGAAGTTTGTCAAACGCTGTGGTGATCTGCTGGTGGGTGGCTTGATTTTGTTGCTCGCTTTGATTCCAATGGCGCTGATCTGGATTATTGAAAAGCTTTCTGATCCTAAGACCTCGGCAGTTTATTCTGAGACAAGGCTGTCGCGTTTTGACAAGAAGTTCAAGATTTACAAATTTCGCTCGATGAAACCTGAGTACTGTGGTATTTCTCCGGAGGAGGCATTTACAAAAATGGGTAAGCCGCACTTGATCAAAAAATACCGAGAGAATGGCGATATGATCCCGAATGACCCGCGCATTACGAAATTGGGTAAGTTTTTACGCGCTACTTCGCTTGATGAGCTGCCGCAGCTGTTCAACGTCGTGAGAGGCGACATTTCCTTAGTTGGACCACGAGCTTTGGTGCCGGGGGAACTACGCCATTATGGTGATCGTTCGTTACTCTTGTCGGTTAAATCTGGTTTGACTGGTTTAGCACAAGTTTCTGGCCGTCGCGACATTTCCTTTGAAGAGCGCCGAGCTTTGGACCTGTATTATATCCAGAACTGGTCAGTATGGTTGGATATACGCATCATTTTCCGAACCATTGGCGCAGTACTATTACGAAAGGGTGCTCAATAATGAGCCAAAAGCCCAAAAAAATAGCCCTGGTCTGTGATTGGTTAACCACGCCAGGTGGAGCAGAGAAAGTCCTGTCGGAATTACACAAAATATATCCAGACGCACCGATTTATACTTCGCAGTATAATCCGCAACAGCTTAATTGGTTCAATGATGCGGTAGTCAAAACGGGGTGGATGCAAGCTTTTCCGAGTAGCCTGCGCAAGGTCTTGGGGCCTTTGCGGCAGTTGTATTTTAGTCACTTAGATTTGTCGGAGTATGATCTGGTAATCTCAATAACGGGAGCTGAAGCGAAGGCTATCAAGGCGCGCAAGCACCTCTGCTATTGTCATGTGCCGACGCAGTATTACTGGCGAATGTATGATAAATATGTCGAAAATCCTGGCTTTGGTATTTTGAACCCGCTAGTGAGGTTGTGTTTTAGGCTTTTAGTGAAGCCGTTACGCAAGGCGGATTATCGGTCAGCTCAAAAGCCTGATCAGTTTGTCACAATTTCCACTTATGCTCAGGCGCAAATTCTGCAATATTATAATCGTGATTCTGTGATTGTTGCTCCTCCAGTGGAGGTTGATAAGTTTAAGCCTAGACAACACAATAAGAAATCTTCGTCAAAGGTTGCGATGGAAAGTTTTCCACAGAAAACATTGAGTTTGTCCACATTTTCTCCACAAAGCAAGGGTAATTTTTCCACCAAAGAGCCTGAGTTATCCACAAAAGAGCGTAGTTTCTCCACTATAAATAGGGAGTTATCCACCGACAATGACCAGTTTTCCACAAGTTTTCCACTGGAAATCCACAGCAAGCAGGAAGAGGGGCAACAGCAAGACCCCTTTCCGAAGTATGCTTATCTTAAGAATCAACCAGCCTCCAAGCCAGAGATTATCTGTCCTCAGCCTCCAGCCTACTATATTATCTCTTGTCGTCAGGTGACTTGGAAACGAGTAGACTTGGCGATCCAAGCCTGCCTAGAAGCAAAAGTTCCTCTGTTAGTGGTAGGAGACGGATCAGAGCGTGCGCGCTTGTTGGAAATCGCAGGTGATTCGCCTTTGATTAAGTTCTTGCCTTGGACTCCGACGGAGGAGTTGGCGTTTTATCTGCAGAATGCAAAAGCATATATTTTTCCGAGTTTGGAACCGTTTGGGATCGCGGCGGTGGAAGCTTTGGCGGCTGGATGCCCAGTGATTGCTTACCAAGATGGAGGTAGTCGGGACTTTATTCAGCCAGGGAAGAACGGCCTGTTGTTCCAAGAACAGAGCGTAGACTCTTTGGCGCAGACGATCAAGGAGTTTGAAACGCTAGAATTGGACCGTCAGACAATTATGAAGACAGCCAAAAGGTTTAGTGCGACGGTTTTTCGGCGGGGTATTAAAGAGCAAGTTGCTCAGCTAATGGCGTCAAAGGAGGGAAAATCATGAAAATTTTAGCAAAAATCTTGTGGGGGTTAGTTTACGCTTTGCCGGCGGTATTATTTTTCTCATATTATCCCATAATTTCCTTAGGTGGCAATAGTTCAATGAATTTCGAGCTCTCCCTGCCACTAATCTGGTTGGTATTCTTTGATCTGGGCAGCTTGGTATTATTGATACTTCTGTGGAGGCAGGTTCGTCGGATAGAATTACCAGGTATCTCCGATCGCAGATTCTTTTTATTGGCACTTTTGCCGCTCTATTTGACGTTATCCATTTTCTGGTCAGAAAACCCTTTGCGAGGTATTCTCACTGCAGGGGTAGTTTGGCTGATTTTCGTTGCTATTTTTGCGATATTGTATATTCTACCACAAACCGGAACACCCCAACGCTTGCGATGTTCTGTTCTCGGCTCGCTTTCAATATCAGGCGTACTAGTAGGAATTTGGTGCTTCATCCAGAGTATACTAGATACGCTTGGATGGCCGCGTGAGAATACGTTGATGTGTGCCGGATGCAGCTACCGTTCGTTTGGCTTCCCACATCCGTCAGGATTTGCTATTGAGCCACAATTTATGGGAAACCTACTTCTAGCTCCCACCTTGACGGCACTATATTTGCTCATATCAACAAAGGTGATTGGTAAAAAACCGAACAAGCCAAGCTCCACCCAGCTTGTAAAATGCAAGAATAATGGTATAGCAGAATATAAAGCCACTAGTTGGCAATATACGGGGCTATGTATAGTGGCGGGATTTTTATCGCTCACTCTATTTTTTACCTTTTCTCGTGGAGCAATTTACGCCTATGGTGTAGCATTGATAGTAATGATGATTATGGCTTTGCGACGGAGGCTATTTCGGTGGGCATTAATTACTGTGCCGGTCATTAGTTTTATCTTGTCGTTAGTGGTACAGGGGACTTTTGCTGAGTTTGGCCCAACCAGTGAAAGTTTTGGCTCCGCTGTTAGCAAATCTCTCCATCAACTCTCTCTTGGTATTATTGATTTGCGCTCACTCTCGGAGGATACCACTAAGTCTGTGGAAAACTCTAGTACTAATTGTGGAAAAGATGTGGAAAATACTGCGAATGCAGTGGATAACTCTTGCGAAAGTGTGGATAAAAATGTGGATAAAATGCAAGATCTTGTGGAAAACACTCCAGAAACGGTGGAAATCCCCACTCCGAAAGAAACGGACGAGGAGGCAATTTTTGAAGGCTATGTGCCAGAGTCTACGAATATTCGCTTATCGCTGAATAAAACTGCAGTGAAGACCTGGTGGCAGAACCCGAAGAATTTTCTGATCGGAGTGGGATTAGGTGGTGCTGGCACAGCTATGCACAATGCTTTTCCAGATGAAGTAACCTCGCCGAAAGAGATAGTCCAAAATGAACCTTTTAGTCTTTTGCTGGAAACGGGTCTAATTGGGATAGTCTTGGTAATCTTTGAGCTACTGATTATCTTTTTCCCAAAGCTTTTCCCAGGTCGATTCTTGGATGGCCGTAGCTACAAAGTTATGTGGCAACGGACACAGCTAGAACAGCAGAAGCAACGGCGGGGAAGTAGTTTAGGCTCCTGGCAACATTCTGCTGTCGTGCTACTGTTACCGTTGTTGATTGCCTATTTTGTGACCCTAAATTTCTTTTCTGGTCTACCAAACGCCCTGCAAATCTATCTTATGCCACCCCTGTTATATTTAATCCTCCAGAAAAATCTTAAAAAAGCCTTGCTTTTCTCTCAAAATGCGCTATAATGTAACCATGTCGCGGGATAGAGCAGCCTGGTAGCTCGTTTGGCTCATAACCAAAAGGTCGTTGGTTCAAATCCAACTCCCGCCACCAAAATTAGCACTAGTATCGCCCCCCCGATCTAGTGCTAATTTTGTTTTCAATCCTGACTCTTCAAGTCTAAGAATTATTGTTTTGGCTTGTTATCTTGAGGGTTTGGGAATTTTACTACAAAGCTAGAAAATCCCCCTCCGAAGAGGGGGAACGCTGCAAACTTACCGTGTGGGCTTGGTCTTGTACTCGACACTGGCGGGGCAGTATACTTGCCAATAGGAGGCGGTCGGGATATAGGTAGTGCCATTGCGACAGTAAGCACAGTGGAAAAGCAGATCGGTCGGCTCACCATCGCCAGCTAAGGCGAAGGGGAATTCGGGAATATAGTAGGGGTGATCGGTTAACGCTAAGTTGTGCCATTCGCGAACGCGCGTTGGTGGCAGCATCGCCGGATGACGTCGCGGATCTAAGTGAACGTCGTAAGCTTTGATCTGGGGGTTTTGACTGGTAGCGGTGAAGCGCAGATGGACTTGCGTAGAGGGTGTCGGTAAGACAACCATGACGTAATCCTTGTGCGACAGCGACGACCAAAGATAGAGGGTGAGGCGACACATATGGTCAATCATGAAGCCGCCTACATAGTAGTGGTTGATGGTTGCGTCATCCTGGCCATAAAAGCACAGCGCTTGCAAGGCAGTACGCACTTCAAAGATGCTGTTGGTGAGCCGCTTACCACTCCAAGAGAACTTAGCATCATGGATCAGTCTCTGCCAGTTCGCGCGGGCGCGCTGATCGGCATCAGTGTAACCATAGGAGATCAAGCTTAGGCGCAGGGGTGTGTTGGGGTCATTCATCGCAAGCAATGTTTTGGATGCTTGGCTGTTCCAGCATTCGGAGCTAGCCACAGAATAATAAAAGGGATTTGTGATGATACGGGTGCGACTGATGGACTGAGTGTTTAGCATAGTGTACCTCTCTTTCTCATTTTCCGAAATCGTGAAGTTTGCTAATGGTTAACGTGCGGCGACTAGGATGTCACACTGGTTTATTATAGCATAATAATACAAGGTAGTAGGATAGAAAAACGTTCAGTTTTAAGTAATGACTTGCTAAAACCAGAAACCCCCAGACGAACTGGGGGTTTAAGCTTCGGATCTAAGAGCAATTGAGTGAATTACTCTACTTCGGTGGAAGCTAGCTTGTCATTGTCAACCTTGACATCTTGATTGAGGTCTTTATCGACAGAATCGGTTGGTTCCACGAAGTCGTTTTCTTCGGTTTTTGCTTCTGGCTGGGTAGATTCGACTGGATCGGCAACATCTTGGGTTTCGATGGTGGCGTTGTCGTCATTGCTGGTTTCGCTCAAAGCGTTCAGGAGGGAATCTTCAGCATTCTTGCGCTTCTTTTTCTCTGGAGCTTTGGCTAGCTCGATGTCAATATCGAAGCCAGTGAGCTTGGAGGCAAGACGTACATTCTGACCTTGGCGACCGATTGCGATGGATTGCTGATCTTCACTGACGAAAACCTTAGCTTTCTTATCATTGATCTCAACTTTCACCACCTCAGCTGGCGACAAAGCTTCACGGATGTATTCCTGAGCATTATCGCTCCAGTTGATGATGTCGATTTTTTCACGTTCACCAATTTCGTTCATGATAGCTTGGACGCGAATACCACGACCCCCGACGAAAGTGCCTACTGGATCAACACCAGGGACATTGGATTTGACGGCGATCTTAGTGCGGCGACCAGCTTCGCGGGCGATACCTTTAATCTCAACTGATCCATTCTCAAGCTCTGGTACTTCTTGGCGGAAGAGATACTCTACGAAGTCTGCACTACCACGGGAAAGGATCAGCTGTGCACGGGCATCATCGTGTTCGACACCCTTAATATAGACTTTAAGGCGCTCGCCCACGGTGTAATATTCGCCATCGATCTGCTCGCTGCGTGGCATAATACCACTAGCGCGACCGAGATCGACCCGCACGACGCGAGGAGTAACCTGGGCGATAATACCATTCACGACTGTACCGATTTTATCCTCGAACTCCGTCAATACCGCATCACGCTCCGCTTCGCGTAATCTTTGCACAACGACTTGCTTAGCGGTCATGGCTGCGACACGACCAAAGTTGGTCACTTCGTGAACTTCTTCGACGATATCACCTACCGCGGCATCAGCCTTGAGAGCTTTAGCTTCTTCTTGTGGGATCTCAGTAGCAGGATTGTAAGCCAAGCCATCTTCGATTACCTCGCGGCTGACATAGACTTTAGCAGTACCATTCTCAGTGTTAAGCAAGGCGCGGACGTTCATGTCTTTATCGCCGTTATCACGACGCCAAGCGGCAGCAATTGCCATCTGTACGACATCAAGTACGGTTTCCTTCGGCAAGCCTTTTTCTTCGGCAATAGCATCCACCATCGCAATCATTTGTTTGAGATCTAAACCTTCCATTTTTCTCCTCTCTAGGTTAATTTTCGTAGGAACTTGACCCATCTTTGGTAATCTCAGGGCTTATCCGTATCGTTGTATCCTAAACGAAAACCCGACCCTCTTCAGGTCGGTCAATATCAGTATAAACTCATTGTAACAAAGTTACGGCTCCCTGTCAACAGGAAAAGGGCGCTTCCGAAGAAGCGCCCGCGCAAGGAGCAGAAGATTCTGCATGATTGCTTGTAATGTGCGTAAGATGATACTGCCGTTTGTAACGGAGTTGTAGAAAATGGTGATAGTCTTGCATTAATTATAACCTCTGGGCTCGTAGTCAACTGATTCGGGACGGACGGGTTGATACATTCCAGCCGGAGGATTTTGAGTAACGTACTCCTCCAGCGCGTCCCGCACCGGACCATCTTCCATGCATTCATAGGCGGCATAAATGACGTCCTCTTTGTTTTTTACCAGGCATGGGATTGTTCGCAGCGTACTGTTCTACTGCATCCCGCGCCGGACCATCCTCTATGCACTCGTAGGCGGAGTAAACCACATCTTCCTTATTCATGCCGCCACCGATTTGGGCAGTGCCGTTAAAAGCTGGATTATTGTAGACCTGCTTGATGGCGGGAGTCTCCCACGGCATCTGGATGCCCAGTTTCTCGTGGAAGATGAAGATGGCCGCTATGGCGATGAGCATAGCTATGCCGCCGGCAAGGAGTATGAAGCCGACCGAGTCCAGGACTGCATTGAGTCTGTCCAGAATGGTTGCCTGCGCGATTACGGGTTCGTTCTCTGTCTCCGGTGTCTTGGTTGTGTTGTAGCGATTGTTCATGATATGACCCTCCTCATATATTTTTGATAATGAACTTTTGCTCGCTTTGTAGATACGCGACGAATCAGATACGGTGCGCTAAAGAGAATTAGCACCTCCGCAAAATGACCAATAGGTATTTTAACCCGAGTTTCACCTCTTTTCTATCATCTTAATATTCATGGAGTATCTAGCTGCTACACTAATACTTCCATGTTCTCATTGTAGCACAGGTGAACGAAAATGTCAATACTTTTATGGCTATTTTTGACAGATGGTCAAATTATAGTGTTTTCAGGCACATTCGCCTCTTGAAAGCTCTCAAGCTTGGCAGTCTTGACATCTAGGTGCTAGCCTGCTACAATAAGTTAGTTAGCAGTCATAATGCCTGAGTGCTAATTTATTCACCTAGCACTATTGACACTAGAGTGCTAGAGGATTATAATGATTTTTATAGATTATAGCCTAAGAATTGATAGGGAAGAAAGGAAATTATATGTCAAAAATTATTGGTATTGACCTTGGCACGACCAACTCCGCCTTTGCCTATATGGTGGCTGGCAAACCAGAGGTAATTACAAATAGCGAGGGTGATCGCACGACACCTTCAGTGGTAGCGGTGACTAAGAAAGGTGACCGTCTAGTGGGTAAAGTTGCGCAGCGTCAGCGTGTAACCAACCCGAAGAACACAATTTATGGTATTAAGCGTTTGATTGGCCGCAAGTTTGATGATAAAGAAGTGCAGCGTGACCTCGATATTATGCCATATAAGATTGTGAAAAAGGGCAATGGCGTAGCCGTCGAGATGGATGGTAAGGAGTATACTCCAGAGGAAGTATCAGCGATGATCTTGTCAAAGATTAAGGCTGATGCTGAAGCTTTCTTGGGTGAGAAAGTCACCGAGGCGATTATTACCGTGCCAGCGTATTTTAATGATTCTCAGCGTCAAGCTACTAAAGATGCTGGTAAGATTGCCGGCCTTGAGGTGCGTCGTATTATCAACGAGCCAACCGCTGCGGCTTTGGCCTATGGTCTAGAGAGCAAGAAAGACGAGAAGATTGCGGTCTTCGACCTTGGTGGTGGTACGTTTGATGTTTCGATCTTGGATATCGGTGATGGTGTCTTTGAGGTGAAGTCTACGAACGGTGATACCCATCTTGGTGGTGAAGACTTCGATAATATTATTGTGAATTTCTTGCTGGATGAGTTTAAGAAAGAATCTGGTATTGATATTCGTGATGATGCTGCGGCTATGCAGCGCGTGAAGGACGAAGCTGAGAAAGCTAAGAAGGAGTTATCCAGTACTACTTCAGTAGAGATTAACTTGCCATTCTTGACGGCAGATGCTGATGGTCCGAAGCATTTCGAGTATACTTTGACCCGTGCGAAGATGGAAGAGTTGGTGAAGCCGCTCTTGCAACGCTTGGCTGAGCCAGTTGAGAAGGCACTCAAGGATGCTAAGCTAGAAGCAAAAGACATTGACGAGATTGTGATGGTGGGTGGTATGACACGCATGCCAGCCGTAGTGGAAGAGGTGAAGAAAATCTTCGGCAAAGACCCAATGCAGGGTGTGAACCCAGATGAAGTTGTAGCTGTCGGTGCTGCGATCGAGGGCGGTGTATTGCAGGGCGATGTGAAAGATGTCCTATTGCTAGATGTTACACCATTGTCATTGGGTATTGAGACGATGGGTGGAGTTTCGACAAAGCTAATCGAGCGCAATACGACCATTCCAACCAGCAAATCCGAGGTCTTCTCGACGGCTGCGGATAATCAGCCACAAGTAGAGATTCATGTCCTTCAGGGTGAGCGTGAAATGGCTGCCGACAATAAGTCGCTCGGTCGTTTCATCTTGGATGGTATTGCGCCGGCTCCTCGTGGTATTCCACAGATCGAGGTAACGTTTAACATTGACGCTAATGGTATTTTGAACGTAACCGCGAAAGACAAGGGTACTGGTAAAGAACAGTCTATTACCATTCAGAACTCCGGTAATATGAGCAAAGAAGATATTGAGAAAGCTCAAAAAGAAGCCGAAACTCACGCCGAAGAGGATAAGAAGAAACGTGACGCGATCGACGCTAAGAATCAGCTCGAGAATGCGATCTATCAGGCCGAAAAGATGCCGGAAGAGTACAAGGACAAGATCTCTGAAGACGACGCAAAGAAGATCAAGGAAGCTGTCGAAGAGGCCCGCAAGTCCTTAACCGATGCCGATGCTGACAAAGAGAAATATGAGTCAGCTCTGAAAGCTCTCAACGAGATTTTGATGCCGATTGGTGCTAAGATGTATCAGAACACCACGACTGATGCCAAAGAGGGCGAGAAGGTCGAAGACGCCAAAGCTGACGACGACGCCGTAGAGGGTGAAGTGGTTGATAAAGAATAAACCACATTAAGTCATTAGGGCTATTGGACAGATCTACATTACGTGCAGATTGACAAGAGTTTCGATTCTAAAATAAAAGCGCAGGAAAAACGGCTACCCTCGGGTAGCCGTTTGCGTGAGTAGGCTTCAGGTGGGACACGAGAGCGCCCAGGCAGTGATCCTCTCCATGTATAAAGCATGCGGATCAATGATCGTATAGGGGCAATGTGGGGAAGTCCCCTCATAATCCACCAATGCCATGGAGTCGGTGTTCAGGAGGATGGCTTGTGCGCCACTACTAGTCAGGCTGGGCTCAAGGGGCTGCCACAACCGCCGCGCCTCTTCCTTGACGGCAGTAGGATCGGTGTCGTACAGGAGATCTATCTGTATGGCACGCAAGTTGATGGACAGTTGGAGCTCCCGGTCGATAGAGCAGGTCTGCAGACCAGCAGCTTGCAACTGTGCTGTGAGGGTCTTATCGACTTCCGGTATTTCGAGATTGGGCTGGATCCACAAACGTTTCAGACCTTTCTCGTGACAAAAATCGATGATAGCCTCGTGCATCGGGAAGCATTGCAACGGTATAGCGAGCTTTTTCTGTGTGCCTACCTTCGCCATTTCACGGGCAAGTCTGGCAAGCAAAGCGTCCGAGTTGGGCCCAAAAGCCACTGCTATCTTTCGTTTGGTTTTCAAGAAACAGTCCGGCAGCGGCTGCGCGTTGGGATCCCGGATTAACTGCAGGATGGAGTCGGGAGTGGCTTGCGCAACGATGTTCATGTTGCTAAAGTCATGCTGCTTCTGCTGTGCTTCAGCGATTGTGCTGGTGAGAAGCATGGATGCATCCTGGATCAGTTCATCTGTGTCAGCGATAAGAATGATACCGTTCATGAGTGGCCTCCTTACAAAATTTGGTTGAGTCTGTGACATGGTATTAGGCTGAAGCTTACTACGTTAATAAAATGCGACCATTTTTAGGTGATGGCACACCAAAACAGACTTTTAGTTGGAAGCTAAAGCCCTATATCTCCATTGTATCATAGATACTAATTTTTGTCAATAGCTAGGAGCAGTGTGATACAATGGTAAAAAGGAGTCAATCATGGAGAAACTATTTTTAGTTACCAATCCAGGTTCATCGTCGCGTAAATACGCTCTTTACCGAGGGGATAAGGCGATTTGCCGCTTGCATTTCGAGCTAGAGGAGAGGGAGGTCATCTGTACGATCAAGCACCCAGATGGGATGAAGAGAAAACTAGTTGGCAGCTTTAGAAAGCTAACCGAAACAGTCAAATACGTCAAAGAAATTTTAGAAAACGAAAACTATATCAACAAAAACACTAAATTAGATGCGGTTCTTGCTCGGGTAGTTGCCACGGGCGATTATTTTTCTCGAGACCATTTAGTGGATCGGGAATGCCTAGCGAAGCTAGAAGTAGCTAAAAAGCGCACACCATTGCATGTGCCAGTGGTGGCGGCGGAAATAGAAGAATGTATGCGACGCTTTGACGGCACGCCAGCGATTATTATATCGGATTCGGCTTTCCATACCTCGCGTGATCGGGTGCATACTTATTATGCGATAGATCTTGACCTAGCGGAACGGATGGAGATCAAGAAATACGGCTTTCATGGTCTGAGTGTTGGTTCGGTGGCTAGATGTATGAAAGCAGCAAAGCTTAACCATGGCAAAGTCATCGTCTGTCATATTGGCTCAGGCAGTTCGGTAACGGCATTGCAAGATGGTTGCTCGTTTGACACGTCAATGGGATATACGCCACTAGAGGGAGTGATGATGGCGACACGTTGTGGTGATATTGACGCAGTGGCGGCCTTAGCAATTGGGCGCGAGCTGAAGCTGGAAGGGGAGAAGTTAGAAGAATACCTCAATAAGAAATCTGGCCTGCTCGGTGTATCTGGAGAATCTGACGATATGCGTGATGTGATTAGCTTGCGTGACGATGGTGACGAGCGCGCCAAGCTTGCCTATGATATGTATATTTATCGGTTGCAACGAGCGATCGGGCAGATGGCGGCGTCACTACAAGGTGTGGACGCACTGGTCTTTACGGCAACGATCGGTGAGCGCAATTCGGAGATCCGCCGTGACATTATAGTGGGGTTGGAATATCTAGGCTTCAAAGTGAATGATACAAGGAATGCGGACGGATTGACCGAAGGTCGGTACTGTGTTGTGTCGGACGCCCAGTCGAAGCCGATTTACGTCGTCCAAACAGACGAGACTGGCGAGATGATCCGCCGCGCGCAGAGTTTATTAGAGCATTGACTAAAATAAGAAAAATTGTAGAATACAAAGCATGAATGACCAAGTGACGCAGTTGGAAACGGATGAGATCCTACGGTTGGCTGAGCGAGCTTTCCTTCAGAATGGTGAGGGTGACTTTGTTGAGCTCGGTTGCTATCGTGGCGACACCTCGGTGCTTCTTGGTAAGCTTCTGCAAAATCTGCAAAGTGCTTCCGCAGCTCCCGCGCGTCACCTTTGGATTTACGATTCTTTTGCAGGATTGCCAGAGAAGACCCGCGAAGACGCTTCTGGTGCAGGGGCGAATTTCCAAGCTGGGGAACTTTTCGTGACTAAGCGCGAAGTGGTCGCAAAAATTCGGCGTCACAACCTGAAAAATATTATCATTAAGAAAGCGTGGTTTGACGAACTAACTGATGCAGACTTGCCAAAAAAGATTGCCTTTGCTTTTTGTGATGGCGACCTCTATAGTTCGATTCGGACGAGCTTGCATTTGGTTTGGCCACGTCTGACGAAGCAGGGGATTGTCATTGTGCATGATTATAATAACGCAGAACTACCAGGGTCGGCTCGAGCTGTCGATGAGTTCCTAAAGTCACATCCAGAAGTTCAGCTTAGGGTGTGGCAAACGCTTGCGATTTTATCTAGAAAAGCTTGAGGAGATTTGCGGTGCAATCTCGACGGCTAGATGTTGGCAGATGGTGATTTTGAGTGCTAAAACATCGTTGTCGGGAGATCTATTCTGTGCTAAAATAAGCCCAGAGTAGTATTGATAACTCGGCTCATTTTAAAGTGGGTTTTTGACTGAGGAAATTATGGCAAAAAGAGATTATTATGATATTTTAGGTGTTTCGAGGAACGCATCGGATGATGAGATTAAGAAAGCTTATCGTAAACTTGCGATCAAGTATCATCCTGATAAAAACCCAGGCGACAAAGAAGCTGAGGCGAAGTTTAAAGAAATCTCTGAGGCACATGAGATTTTGTCGGATAAGCAGAAGCGCGCACGTTATGATCAGTTTGGTCATGCTGGTGTCGGTGGTAATGCCGGGGGTGGCAATCCTTTTGCTGGCGGTAATTACAACTTTAACGGTCAGAGTTTTAACTTCGACTTCGGTGCTGGCGGTGGCTTAGATGATATTTTGGGTTCGATCTTTGGCTTTGGTGGCGGGCAACGTCGCCCAGCTCGTGGCACCGATTATCGTACGACTGTGGTCTTGAATTTTGAAGAGGCGGTTTTTGGCGTGACAAAAATCATTACGGCCGATGGTAAGGAACTGAAAGTGAAGATTCCTGCTGGCATTGACGATGGCATGTCGATTCGTTTGACTGGCAAGGGCGGTGCTGCACCAAAAGGTGGTACGAAAGGTGATCTGTATGTATCAGTGCGTGTGAAGCCACACAAGCATCTCACGCGTGAGGGTAGTATTATTCTGTCGGAAAAAACAATTTCTATGGTCGATGCTGCACTGGGCACAGAGGTGGATGTCGAAACTGTCGATGGTAATGTGCGCATGAAGGTGCCGGCTGGCACGCAGTCTGGTACTCCGTTCAAACTTTCTGGTCACGGTGTGCCTTTGATGCGTAGTGATGGTGATCGCGGTCCACACATCGTGACTATTATCGTTGAAACTCCGAAGAATCTCTCCAAGCGTCAGAAAGAGCTTCTAGAGGAATTTCGGAATCCGAAAAATAAGAAGCGCGGACTTTGGGGATAGATTAGCTAACTAAGACTAGAAATTATTAAACGAAAGCTAAAACTATTGACAAATTAACCTATCTGTGCTATAATGGAAAGATATGGCTACGAATATGATGAAAAAAGAGCTTAAGATCATTGGCGCAAACGCCCTGATTACAGTGGCAGGGATTAAAGGTATCCCGGCTAAGGTTGACACGGGTGCGTCTTTATCATCGATCTGGGCGAGTAATGTGCATGTAAATGACCAGCATCAGCTAGAGTTTACCTTGCTTGCGCCAGGTCATGAGCTTTATACTGGAGAGGTGATCAAAGTGGATAATTATGAAGTTCAACAGGTGCGTAATTCCACTGGTGATGTGCACATGCGCTACAGGGTTACTCTACCAGCGACTATTAAGGGTAAGCGGATTTTGGCTACGTTTACTTTAGCAAACCGCAGCAAAAACAACTTCCCGGTCCTGATTGGGCGGTTGACTCTGAAAGGTAAGTTCTTAGTGGATGTATCAAAGGTCAGCATCCCTACGCCACCGTCAATGGATAATGATGGCTTCAATGACGAGTTATGCAAGGATCCACAAGGATTTCATCAAAAATACATGAGTAACGGCACTTATAGCAAATAGACAAACAGAGATAATCTTAGGAAAAATGCCTTAAATTCGCCAAAAATAGTAAAAAGTCATTGACAAAACGCTTAAGGTGTGGTAAAATAGAAGAATGAACATCGCAATTTTATCAAATGGCAACGCGAATTATTCTACCAAACGACTTGTTGAAGAGGCAGAGAAACGCGGACATAAAGTTAAAGTAGTTAAGTATAAGAACTGCTATTTGTCTTTGGATGAGAAACACCCAAGCGTGCATTACCGTGGCAAATTATTGTCGGGGTATGATGCGATTATTCCAAGGATCTCCAATAATATGACACGTTATGGTTGTGCGGTAGTACGCCAGTTTGAGATGCAGGGGGCTTGGACGGCTTCTAGCTCGATTGCGATTACGCGTGCGCGCGACAAGTTGCGTTCGCAGCAGATCTTGACGAAAGCCGGCGTTGACACGCCAAAGACATTAGTTTCTCGCAATACGACTGATATCGACGAGCTGCTAGAGCAGATTGGTTTGCCAGTGATTATCAAGCTGGCGACTGGTACGCACGGTAACGGTGTAGTCTTGGCCGAAACCAAAAAAGCGGCGAAGTCTGCTTTACAAGCCTTCTATCTTTATAATGAAGATGGCACTAACGTGCTTTTGCAAGAATATGTTAAGGAATCCGCTGGTACGGACATCCGTGCCTTTGTAGTTGGATCGCGGGTTGTGGCGAGCATGCAGCGCCAGTCGCTTGACGATGATTTTCGTAGTAATTTACATAAAGGTGGCGAGGGGACAAGTATTAAATTGACCGCCGAGGAAAAGCGGATTGCAGTACGAGCCGCTAAGGCGATGGGCTTGCATATTGCTGGTGTTGATCTGATGCGTTCGGCGCGCGGACCGTTGGTGCTTGAGGTGAACGCTTCACCAGGATTTGGTATTGAGCGGATCACGAAGCGCAACGTAGCAGAAAAGATTATTGATTACGTTGAGAACAACGCGACGCGCAAGAATTCTAAAGACCGCGTAGGTGCGTAGAATTATAAAGATTATTTTAGAAGGCAAAGTGCTAGGAAACTAGCACTTTTTGCCGGTCTGTAGGGTTTTACAAAAATGTGTCTTTTGAGCATAAAAGCTTTGACAAATATAAAAACTTTGCTATAATGGACTTAACAAAGGAAGGAATATAAACATATGAAAAAGACACAAATTGTCGCCGCTTTGGCGTTTGCTTTCATGTTGGGTGCGGCTATACCAATTATTCAGTTGTCGACAGCTTCAAGTGTGGTCGCGAGTGAGGCAGTGGAAGAGGGAGCAAGCTCAGCAGCAGAAGGTGTCATAGATACAGAGTCAGCCGAGGGAACGTCTGATGACGTTGCCGATGTGACCAATGGTGATGTCGCGGATGCTAATAGCCAGACAACCCCAATAGTGAATGGGGTGATGGCGGTCACTACAGAGGCGATGTTCGCAGAGGCTTTGGCTAATGCTGAGGTGAACAAGATTGTGCTTGAGGCGGATCTTGACGTGGTAGCTTCAGGTATTATTGAGCGCGATTTGACGATTGATCTGAATGGTCATAGTATCACGAATCAAAAAGGTGTACCAGTCGCAGTCTATAGCGGCAAGGTGACCCTGACTGGTTCGGGCGTTTTGCACGGTCGGGGATGGGGGAATGGCCTAGAGGTCTTTGGCTCAGCAGAGAATGTTAGCAATTATAGTGTTGTGACGATCGGTGAAGGGGTAACCCTAAAAAGCGATGCGATGTATGGATTGTCAATTTTGCCGAATGCTAGCTCTGCAACAAAGGACTCTTATGGTATTGTGGTTAATTTTGCTGGTAAGATGGAAGCACCATATGGATTTTCGATTCACGGTAGTATTCAGCATCAGACCAATTGCCCAGAGATAAATATCCTGAATGGTGCGGAAATTATTTCAGTCACCGAGAGTGATAGCACGCCGATTTATGCAGCGGGGGTTGGAAACTGGCGGATTGGCGCTGCTAAGCTTAGGGGCAAGACCGGTCTAGGTATACGTGCTGGTCAGTTCGACTTCGCAGGTACTGATATCGAGATTGATGGCGAAATGCGTGAGCCAAACACTGGTAGCGGTGGTATTGATGGTGTTGGAGCGGTCTTTCAGATCGAGCACCATAAGAGTTACGCTGATGCGATTACTTTAGATATTAACGGTGGAACTTATCGCAGCGTCCAAGGGGATGTGTTTTATGAATATGGTGATCTGGGTACGACCAGGGTCGCTAAGGCTCCAGCAGATATTAATATTAAGGCTGGCAGTTTCATCGCTGGCCCAGGACGCGAGATCTTTGGTGGAACAATCCAGCAGGATGATATTGAGATCTGGGGTGGCACCTTCAAGGGGGCTGACGTAGCCCAGTTCCAAGAGAACGGCTATTTGAAAGAGAATCTCAAGGTCGACGAAAATGGTACAGTAGTAGCCGATGTAAAGGTCGATCCGGTCAAACCTGACACTAATAATACAGACGACCAAACAACCGATAATTCTGTCGATGATGAGAATGATGGGGCTGATTTGCCAAATACTGGTGTGAGGCGATCTCGCGGGATAGCAAGCGCAGTAGCTACGGCAACGCCAGTCGTATTATTACTCGGAGCAGTGGCAATATTCTATAGTGGACGGATTTTGAAACGTCGTTATGCTGCGCGCATGGCAGAAATTGACTGTGAAGTCAGCCAGATGGAAACTATCGAGAAGCTTGAACCTTCTCGTGCCGTGATCGATGAAGATGATGAGGAACCAGTCATTGAGAGATTTGTAGCAGTACCGATCGAGCGCGAGGAGAAGAAATTGCCTCAGGTAGACGTCTTTGTACCGAAAGATTAGCCTGGTACGAATCCTACACAAGGTCAAATTCGATCCACAAAGAAATTCACTGGGTCACTCCGAGAGGGGTGACCCAGCTGTGTGCAGCCAGCTTAACTTACTTTTGAATCTAAAACAAAGCTGAGAATAATCCATTTATATTAAAATAGAGCCATATCTTTGTCAAAAAATGCTTGTTTTTCCCACCAAAATCCACAAATTTTGCCTAAATTTTGGCGAAATATCCACGAAAAATGGGAAAAGTGCTTGACATTTTTTTTTATTGCGTAAAATAGAAGTAGTTAACAATTAATTCATTAAGGAGAATAATAATGAAGAAAAGTCAAGTTTTGGCTGCTCTCGCATTAGCATTTGCATTAGGCTTGGGTGCAGTTGCGCCTACTGCTAGCACTTATGCTACAGTAATTTATCCTGTTGGCACAACTCAGGAACAGATCGATGCTAATAACCGTGCTATTAATAGCGAAGTAAATGCCGCTTTGAAGGCTTACGGTGATTTGGAAAAAGTCGCTCAGTATGATACTCTTTACTTCCAAATTGAGGACACCACTTCTGGTTTGCGTAAAACCATCAGTGACGATGTAAAGGCTCTTTTGACTGCTTACAATAATGACACCATCGCTAATTTCAACAAGGCTAATATCAATAGTCTGATCAGCCAGCTAGAGGCTCTTGAAAACGGTGCTACTGGTGGTCTTTATGAAAAGAACGCTGACGGTACTTATAAAAACATCAAGTCTACCAGCAAGTTAGAGCAAGCTACTTTGAAGTCTTTGAGCAACTTATCTCGCGCTAACAACTTGACTGATGCCTACAATGCAGCTCGCACATTGCGTGATACTGCTGCTCAGAACTTGAGCATCCTCAATACGAACTACAATACTCCAGCTGCAGGTGTAGTCGAGACAGCTATTAACTTGTCTAACGGTATCTTCGCTGGTGCTAACGCTTTCTTGAATGAGCTTCAGGGCAAGTTCGCTGCTATTACTAGCACACCAGATGATTACGCTAATCTGATCAAGGCTGTTAGTGAATCTGCTTACGACTCTTTGGTCAACAGCGCTGCTTGGGTAAATGCTACCGATGCTGTTTCTGGCCGTGCTACTCGTTATGGTTTGGCAATGCAGGCTGCTGCAAACTTGCCAAAGTACAAGTTCGTCAAGCCTCTTCAGGATGCAAAGAAAGAGTTTGACAAGATTAGGGCTACTGACCAGGATGTAGACTACGCTAAGGCTAAAGAATACATCGCTGCTTTCAACACCGCAATCGCTAACTACCGTGATGGTAAAGCCACTGGTAGTGATGGTTCCAATAACAACAACGACGGTGACGGTGAAGGCAACAAAGCCCCAGACACTGGTGTTCTAGCTAACGCTGAAGGTTCTGCTTCTACAACTGTAGCTATGGTTGCTGGTATCGCTACTGCTCTTACCGCAGCTGGTGCTGGCGTAGTTGCTTACCGCAATGCTCGTCGTAGCACTCGTAAATAGTTAACTCTTCGTTAATTATATAATGGGAAGCCCTGGCTCTGGCTGGGGCTTCTCGCTCACGAGAAATATGGTAAACATGTTTCCCCTGAACCTTAGAGGATGCAGCTGAGGGACGCCAACCGAGCTCAAATGTTTTGATATGCCATTTGGACTTGATTTAATTTATATATCTACGGTTCCGAAGACATCGTCTAAGGTTCAGGGCGCAGTGAGCTTGCTGAAGAGGGTATTATACGGTGCGTGATTGTTGTGATTTTTACAACAATTAGCTTAACTTGAAGGTTTATATCTATAATTTGCTAGCATGATGCCGGTCATATTTTATGCAAAAGTGCTTGACTTATACCAAAAAGCCGTTAAAATAAGAATTAGATATAAATTAAATCAAGGAGAATATCAAATGAAAAAAGCTCAGATTTTGAGCGCTATTGCTTTAGCGTTTGCTTTGGGTGTTGTTGCTCCAGTTGCTGGTGCAAGTGCTGCACCTGTAGTTCGCGCTGGTGAAGTTGTCGCTGAAACCGCTACCAAGGCAGAAGTAAATGCCGCTATCGCTAAGATTGAAGGATATGCTGCTTACAAGAACTTTTTAGCTCTTAATGAAGCTGTTACAGCTGCTACTGGTGTCACTGCCCCTGCTGCAGATACCATCACTGATGCTATCGAGGCTATCGATACCAATTACAGCCCAGCTGCAAACATCACTTTGAAAGATGCTATTGCTGACGCTAAGAAGGTTGAAAACTACGGTGCATGGTCAAACATTATCGAAGCTATGAACAATGATAGCACTAGCGTTTCAGATGACGCAAAGCGTGATACTTTGATCAACGCTATCAAGGTTGTTTTCCCAACCTACAGTGCTGGTCAGGACCCAACTTATGACACTGTCAAAGCTGATGTGACGACTAGTGTAGCGGCTATCAAAGCTAAGTATGATGTCTACAATCCATTGGTTGAGGCCGTCAATACTGCCAACAAAGCTTTGACTGTTGAGGCCAACTTACGCAACGCTCTAATCGGTGTTGGTAAGAGTGCTGCTGAAGTCAACGCTGCTGCAGATATTGCTGCCCTCACTGCTATGGCTAATGCTTACCCAGGTTATACTGCTTACAGTACTTTGATCACTGCAGTTGCTAATGCAAAAAAGAGCGTTACTGCTGACGCAAGCGAAGCTAATAAAACCACTATCGAAGGCTTGGACACTAATTTGAAAGCTGCTACCAAGGCTGCTACTGGTACTGAAGTAAGCTTGGCTGAGCTCGCTAATGGTACTACTGGCGAAGGTAACAACGACGGTGACGGTGAAGGCAACAAAGCCCCAGACACTGGTGTTCTAGCTAACGCTGAAGGTTCTGCTTCTACAACTGTAGCTATGGTTGCTGGTATCGCTACTGCTCTTACCGCAGCTGGTGCTGGCGTAGTTGCTTACCGCAATGCTCGTCGTAGCACTCGTAAATAGTTAGATCTCTCTCAGATTTAATTGTTAACTAACCGAAACCTCCAGAATTTCTGGAGGTTTTTGGTGCTCTTTTGACTTGTTTTTCTGGCCAACTTGATCAGTTGGTTGGAGACATCTAACGCTTTTGGCGATTTCTGCTAGCTTAAAATTAGCTTTGACAGGCATGGATTTTCTGCTAAAACTATCGTAATTTCGCTAAATTACCGTATACACATTGACAAAACAACACATCTGTGATACAATGGTAAGATAAGGTGGGCTCAAAATTAGCTAATTTATTGAATACCAGTGGAGAAAGATGCCTAGAGGTCGCCCAGCGGGCAAAAAATCCCGCAAAACTGTCTCAAAAAAAGCGAGTAAGTCAAAAGACCCTCGTGATTTTGGCATATCTAAGCAGTTTCCTGAACCACCACAGCCTTTAATCATGGCTAATCAAGAGCCTACACAGCTAGCGAATCGCGTAGAGTTCAATGAAAACGCTATTCAGAATTATCAAGAATTAATCGCGGCCTTAGCAGCAAAAAAAGTCCAAATTACCCTGGCGAACGACATTATTATCGAGGATAATATTCTCATCAATTATGATGTAGCGATCAACTTCAACGGCTATAGCATTATCTCTGAAGAATCAAGAGCTGCGGCGAGGGTTTTGGATATTCGGAGTGGCGAAGTGACCTTAACTGGGCGCGGTAAAATTTTCGCTATGGGTGCACGCAGTGTGGCAATACGTGTTTTTGGCGCGATTAGCACTGGTGTGCCAAATTATACAGCCCTGACTATTGATGAGGGTATTAGTTTGTTTGCTCCGGATGCTTATGGTATCATAGTATCGCCGAATCTTGGCGTAGCTTATGGTGTCACGATTAACTTTTCTGGACAAATTATGGCGCATGATGGTATTTGCCTAGCCAATGGTATTCGTGGTCGTGATCAAAATCTACCAGTTATTAATATTAAAAGTGAAGCTAAAATTACCGCAGATGAACTAAATGGTAAAGCTCTCGAAGCATCTGGCTATTGTCGATGGAATATTGCCGCAGCGAAACTCTATGGTGCGATTGGTGCTAGCATGACAGCGGGCGTTTTGGAATTTAACCATACACAGATTATTGCAAACCAAGCTAGCTTTCAGCTAGAGGAAACTTCTGATACAGATCTAGAGGTCACCATTAATGGCGGGGCTTATGTCGGAAAAGGAGTATATAATATTATCGGCTCCGCGTCAGCCGTAAAGGAATTTGTTGTAAAAGGTGGGGATTTTTGTAGCCGAGAAACCGCTGTGCAGCCCGAGTTAGATGAGGTAATCACTGTAGAGGAAATCTCTGAAACCCACGCAGTGGAAGAATTTATTGAGAGCCTTAATACTAAAATTGAACTTCTGCCTGAACCCGAGCCAGAAGTAGGGAAGACTACGACAAAAACCCTACAAACAATGCCGACTCAAAAAGCTCTTGAGGCTGAGAAGAGTGCAGCCTTAAATTTACCGTTACCGGTATTAGAACAGTCAGCAATAGAACAAAAGCCCAAAAAGCAAACTCGCAAGAAGTCTATGATCTTGATAACGCCAGAGCAGCCTTTTGCCGTGAAAGTTGATCAGATTCCGGAGCTGATGGATGATGCGACGGATGAAAAAGAGATTTTATTAGAATTAGTGGCGGATAAAGTAGAGCCACCGAAGCCGGTAGAAATGGATTTGCCAAAACCGGCGAAACCAGCCGTGAGCGAGCTGGATGCTGCGCGTAGGGCTTTATCGGATGCGATTACGGAAATCCGTAAGCTCAGCGCAATGGATTACGATGCGGGCTTTTCTGATCTGGAGTATGCGATCAGAGGAGCCGAACGGGTGCTTAAAGATCCTCTGTCAGAGTTAACCCACATTCGTGATGCTGCGGCGGAACTTTTGCAGGCTTTTGATGGCTTGGAGGAACAAAGCGAGTTCTCAATGAGCGATGCGGAGCTAGATGAATTGTTTTATCATGGTGCCGTGTTGGGGGAGATGGTTGCGTCTGCACCTGTTTTAAAGTCAAAGAAGCATCTGTCGAGTCCAGTTTTAGAAGCGTCGTCATCGCTCACCACGCAAGCGGCAAAGGTGGAAAGCGATATTGTCAGTACGCCAGTTATTCAGCCCGAGATAGAGCCAGACTTCAGTGTTTTGAATGAAATCTTTAATACGATCGCCGGTCTCAACTTAGATAAGTATTCGATTGCTAGTCGCGAGGAGTTGCTGGACGAGTTAGAAAGAGCGAAATCAATCTTATTAGATGTCAGCGCAACGCAAAATGCAGTTGATGAGCTAGCTAGTAGCTTATTAGCACAGCTCTCCCATTTAGAACTACAGACGGTACAAAGGAGTACGGATTATGCGCAGACCAAGCTTTCTGGACCCGTACCATTGGCAGGTCGTAAACTGTCGCCATTTATAATTGATGAGCAAGAGCCAGTCACAATCTGGTCTAGCGGTGCGACCATGATTGATGAACTCACGCCATTCGTGACTGATGCGGAAACGCATGAACGCATGTTGCTATCGGCAAAATCATATTGGGCGGAGTTTTCTGGACAGATTTCTAAGCCCTTCAAGAGGATCTCGCGCAGCTTTTCAGTTGGGGTCAAGGCCGGTTTGCGAGCGTACCGTGAAACTTTGCAGTCTTGGCAGAACCAATAGTTCTATAGTTGTGAACGAATTGTGGGTTTCTAGAAAACCATTTGTTTTTGTAATGACTTTATCATTCTGGAGGTTTTCTTACAAGCATGTCTGTAAGAACTTTTAATCTTCTTATGTTTGTATATTTTGGGGATCTCGTGTTATATGCCGCTTTTACCAAGTAGTATTATTTCGAAAGAAAAAGTCATCATGGTGTTGCAATTGTTTTGAAATTTGTGCTACACTTCGGGGCATGCAAGAGAAAATTTTATGTAGATTGCATCCGAGTTTTGTATTTTACGCCATACTTTCTGGTGTAGTTTTGGGTATAGCAATTAGCGTAGTGACTGGTCAACTTTGGTTTAGGAGCACTTGGATGGTCGTACTAGCGATTATTGTGATAGTGGTTTGCCTGAAGAATGCTTGTTTACTGACACTTATGGTGGGATTTTTGGTGGGTATGATGTTGGGAAATTTGCGTTTAACCGCGCATATTAGCAGCCAAGACGCAATATCGAAGTTGTATCGACAAGAGGTTATCTTGGTCGGTAACTTGATAGAAGAACCAGAGGATAAGAATGGGTCTACCGTAGTCAAATTACACAACGTAAGAGTTTACGATCCAAGGGGCGCGCCGAAAACTATACAGACTGAGAAAAGCAATAATTTGGGTATTGTGGAAAACTTCCATAAAATGGTGGAAAAGTCTGTGGATAAGTCGGTGGAAAACTTGGTCACGGGTGGGGAATTTCAGAGTCTGGAAGGAACGGTCTATGTGACGATCAAGGGGCAGAATAGATTAGAAAGATCAGATCTGATTGCGGTTGTCGCGGAGCTGAATGAAGGTTTTGGTACTTTTATAGCTAAAATGTCACGCGCTCAGCTTCTAGCGATTGAGCGAGCTGAATCGGGAGATATTTTCGCGAGATTTAAGCGATGGTATGGCGAGCGAGTGAGGGAATTCTTGCCAGCACCAGAAGTTGATCTCGGTTTAGGCTATCTCATGGGCATGAAATCTGGACTTTCCGAAGATTTCTCTGAAAAATTGCGTGCGGTAGGTATGACGCATGTGGTGGTTGCCTCTGGCGCACATTTGGCAATTTTGATCGGAGTAGCTAAAAAACTGTTCGGTAGGATTTCTAAATTTGCTGGGCTTCTATTCTCCTTAATGATGATTGTCGGATTCGTCTTCATAGTTGGGTTTACTCCCTCCATGACTCGTGCAGCCTTGGTATCCAGCCTATCGTTATTGGTTGGTTATGTTGGTCGTAAGTTCACGCCTTTGCGGCTAATCTTACTTGTCGCAGCGATTACGCTTGTGATCGAGCCAACTAATTTTCTAAATTTGGGTTGGCAACTATCATTCGCGTCATTTTTCGGGATCTTAATCTTAGCGCCGCGTTTACAAAAACTATTTTATGGGGGTAAGAAACCGCCGTGGCTAGCTTCAATGCTACTGACTAGTTTATCAACGCTAATAATTTGCGCACCGGTGATGATTTATAATTTTGGTACGCTGTCATTACTGTCATTTGTAGCAAACCTAATTATTTTACCGACTTTACCGTACGCGATGTTGGGGATGATGTTGGTCGGTATACTAAGCTTCCTGCCTTTTGTGGCGACGTTAATCGCTTTGCTAACGACTTGGTTACTAGATCTGCACATTTGGGTAGTAGATTTTCTGAGTAGCAAAGAAACTTTTATCCTCGATTTTCCGACCAATGATACTAAAATCTATTTAGTATATGTGTTGATTTCAGCGATCTTGCTTCTACCGGTTATTTTTCGCAGAAGTGCGCAACGTGTCATAGATAAAGACGACAAGAGTTATAGATTTGGTAATAATGACTAATTATGCTATAATTAAAGTATGGTAGTTAGCTCAGAAGCAGAAATGTTGTCGTTGGGAAAAGCTTTTGCGGAAAGACTGAAGTTACCGGCAGTTGTAGAACTCATTGGCGATGTTGGTACTGGTAAAACAACTTTTACACGTGGATTAGCTGATGGACTTGGCGTAAATGAAACAGTAACAAGTCCGAGTTTTACGATTTCTAAACGCTATGTTTTTGATAAAGAACAACAGAACGCTGAGCTGATCCATTATGATTTCTATCGGTTAGATGATCCAGGAATCATGCGTGAAGAACTTGATGAAACTTTGTCCCAGCAGAATGCTATCGTTGTCCTAGAATGGGCTGGCGATGTAGCGGATTTATTGCCAGAGTCTAAATATCGTTTGGAATTTGTCTTGAATGAGGATAATACGCGTGAGATCATAGCTAATGGTTATGCGCAGAAAATATTGGAGAGCATTAAATTATGAAAATGTATTTAGATACATCGACTGATCAATGCACGCTAAAATTGGATGACAATGTTTATACTTGGTTGGCTATGCATGATTTGGCAGAGCAGATCTTCACTTTTATTCATGATAAGCTTGAAGAGAACAATGCAGACTGGCAAGATATTTCCGAGATAGTTTTCTTTGCGGGTCCAGGATCTTTCACCGGACTCAGGATTGGCGCGGCAGTTGTAAATACGTTAGCTGATCAATTGAAGATCCCATTGTATAATCATCGAGGTGAACAATGCCAGGTTATCATTCCGGACTATGGTCGTCCAGCCAATGTGACCGCACCAAAAAAGTAATTTTCGCCAAACTATTTTCTTAAATCTATTGTCAAACCTTTGAGAACCGGCTGAACTGTGTTATAATAAATGAGGAATTTTATTAATTTATATTCATTTGTTACCCCGCTGGCATAGAGAAAAATGTTAGCAAACAATTAGGAAGGATACGTTTATGAACGTAGTGATGATAATAGTTGGCCTCGCGCTTGGCGCGGTTGCTGGTGCTGGCGCAATTATGTTTTATAATAAAAAGAACGAGAATGGCGGTAAGTCAAAAGCTGATGATTTAGTTCGTAAAGCCAAGAATGAGGCATCGGACATCGTATCTAAAGCTAAAAGTGATGCGGCTAATATGGCTGCCAAAGCTCAACAAGAAGAAGCCGAGCGTCGCCGTGAATGGAAGAACACCGAAAACCGTCTTAATGAGCGCGAAACTAACTTGGATAACAAGTTGGATCAATTAGAAAAGAAAACTGAACGTTTGACACGCCAGGAAAAAGAGCTTGATGATCTTAAGCTAGAAGTGCGAGATATCCGCAATCGTCAACAAGAAAAGCTTGAGAAGATTGCTGGTCTGTCAAAAGAGGATGCGCGCGACAAGCTGATGCAGATGACTGAGCGCGACATTAAACAAGACTTAGCGGGTCTAATCGTTAAGGAGCAAAAGGAAATTAAACATGAAGTTGACGAAACTGCGCAGGCAATTTTGTTAACGGCTATGGAACGAATGTCCTCAGAGGTGACTGCTGACCGTACGATTACGGCACTTAAGCTCCCAGATGATGATATGAAGGGGCGTATTATTGGCAAAGAAGGGCGTAATATCCAAGCCTTGCAGCGTGCAACTGGTGTAGATATTATGGTAGATGATACGCCGGGTATGGTAGTTCTATCTAGCTTTGACCCGATTCGTCGTCAGGTGGCACGTTATGCGCTTGAGCGCTTGATGAAAGACGGTCGTATTAACCCAAGTTCGATTGAAGATGCGGTCGCTAAGGCGGAACGCGAGATAGAAAAAGAGGTGGTTCGAGCTGGTGAAGACGCGGCTCGTGAAGTTGGTGTGGTAGGGATTCCGCGTGAGCTTTTGCATTTGCTGGGTGAGCTCAAATTCCGCACAAGTTATGGTCAAAATGTTTTGCTACACTCGGTAGAAATGGCGCATATTGCAGGCATGATTGCTGAAGAGATTGGTGCAAATAAGCGTGTCACTAAGACAGCAACTTTACTGCACGATATCGGTAAAGCTGTGACTCATAAGATCGAGGGTAAGCATGCAGAGATCGGTGCTGAGTTGGCCAAAAAATATGGTATGCCAGATGAAGTTGTACATGCAATGGCAGCACATCACGATGATATTGAGCCGACTACGCCAGAAGCAGTGATTGTCAAAATCGTCGATTCTTTATCGGCGGCGCGACCAGGAGCAAGGAATATTTCTGCAGAAAATTTCGCAGAACGGATGCGTGACTTAGAGAATATTGCTACTAGTTTCCCAGGTATTGATAAGGCTTATGCGATTTCGGCTGGTCGTGAGATTAGGGTGATTGTTGAACCGAAGCAAATTGACGATTTGTCAGCACTAAAGCTGGCCCGTGATATTGCTAATAAGATCGAAGCTACGATGTCATATCCAGGCGTGATTAAGGTTAATGTTATTCGCGAAACACGCGCAGTCGAATATGCCAAGTAAAAGTGGTAAATCTGCCAAGAAACCAGAAAGCCTGGCCGTTGGCGAATCGCCAATCAAAAAGGACATTAGCAGTAAGACTATTCTTAAGTTTGTGATTTTTGGAGTCATTATCTTGGCTTTGTTGGCATACTTGGTATGGGATGTTATTGCTGATGGTCCATTGACGCATTTGTTATCTAATCGTGACGCCCTTGTAAAAGTGATGAATGATATGGGACCTTGGGCGCCATTAATTTATATTACGTTGCAGGTTTTACAGACGATAGTCGCGCCAATACCTGGACAAATTGTAGGCGGTGTAGGCGGCTACCTCTTTGGTCACTGGGGAATCTTATGGACAACTATTGGTAGCATCATAGGCTTCTGGTTAGTTTTCGTGATTGCAAGAAAGTTTGGCCGGCCATTATTGGAAAAAATCTTTAAGAAATCAATCATTGATAAGTTTGACTTTATTATCAATGCCAAAGGTGCTGCCCTGATAATTTTTGCAATTTTCCTGTTGCCAGGTTTTCCAGATGACGTCGTGTGTTATATCGCAGGCTTGACAAAGCTACCTATGCGCAAGCTGATGGCAATCTCTATTCTTGGTCGCTTTCCAACGATCGTATTAACGAATTATATTGGTATGGGCATTAGCGGTAATTTGGGGCTCGTAGTGGTATTATCTTTGGTGGCTGTAGCCGTTATTGGCTTGGCAAGTTGGAAGCGCGAGCAGATCATGGCGTTTCTGAAGCGTGACGAGAAGCCCAAAGATCCTCAAGCTGAAGAATAGGCTAGTTTTGATATTTATGTATTTCTGGTAGGTTGACGAAGTCTTGTATATTTTTGATTTGATCGAACCCAGGGAAATCAAAGCGCAAATAGTCGGCTTCTGGATCGTTCACGTAATCCCAAAATTCCTGAAAGCTCAACTCAAGGATTTGAATATCTTCGCCGGCATCTAGTTTTTGTGCTCCTTGTTTGACGAAATCGGTGGCAACAAAAGTATAGACTAACCAATCAATTTTGGAAAAAGGCTGAGTTGCATCAATTAGCTTGTAATTCTGAAATTCCATTCCAGTTTCTTCGCGTAGTTCTCGTTTAGCGGCCGCAAGCTCATTCTGGTCGGTGGGGTCAATACGACCGCCAGGGTAAGTGTAGAACCAATCTTTGCGCGGCTGGCGTTGCTTAGTAATGATAATTTTATCACCTTTGATAGCAATAATTTTTACCGTATCTGGGCGTCGTAGCATCTCGAAAATTTCGGTAGAACCATCAAACATTGTCTGTGGCCACTGGTAGACATCAAAAATAACCCCACGAAAAACCATCTCGGCGTTATTGGGGATAGTTTTTGCAGACTTAGGAATGTATTCACGCATAATCCCAGTATAACATAAAAGTATACCCCCTCACCACCTTAACCCATATACTATTTAGGTAGTAGCGACGCAGCGAATTAAGCATACTCCGATACTGAGAAGTTTTACTCAGGGATTCATAAAACATACTCTTGAATGACTTATCTGATCCATCTCTGTTATTTTAGGAATTTTTACAAGATAATTGATCGTGTTAGTATAATGAGCAATTATACTAACACAACTTTAGAACATGCTCAGGGGTGATAGATATTAAGAAATTTAGAGAAAGGAAAGACCCCAGCAAACGCCGGGGTCAGGATCTCATTTCTCGTTCAAACGTTTCTGGATTTCCTTCCAAGCTTTTAGGAAAGCTGGAGCCTTGCCATCCAGCGCGGTATTCGCATGGTCAGCGTCCGCGTAGACAATGACGGCGTTCGGGTAGTTTGCAGGGATTTTGTTGATGTCTAAGAATTGATCCTGCAATGCCAAGATGACTCCCTTGGTTTGTTTGCTGGGTGGACGCTTGCCTTGGTAGGCAATATGGGTCCACTGGTCAAACAAGGTCGCCAGAGAGAAGTTGCCGGCTCCAGTGGGCACGATTGGTAAGTAGCTGAGCCAACCCAAAGGAATTGTCAGCAGTTCCGCAAGAGGCATCAGCGCAGTTAGGCCAATTCTGACATAGGGCTGTAAGAAGCGAACATCAGACGCGGGACAAATCGCATAGGATTCTATGTCGGGGAAATAAGCCGCTAAATCACGTGCGATCATATCTCCCATAGAAATCCCAATGACGACTGGCTTATACTGATAGAGGCGGATGTCGTTAATGATTTGTTGGACGATGTGCTTTCTATTGTAGCCCCTGAGATACTCGTAGTCTACGATGGTGATGCCGCCTTCTAGGCTGTCTTCGAGGAACCTAAAGGCCTCATGGGCTTGGTTGAGATTGCCAGCGACAAGGTAATACATCACCTTGTCTTCCCGTGCTGCTCGACGTAAGGACAGCGTGGCACCAGTTTGCCCAGACAGATGCCAGTAGAGGCGCGAAAGGGCGAAGCTTACGGCGTTGAGCAGTAGAATGATTGCAAGATTGAGAGCGAGAAATTTCTTTATACGCACAATATTACCCCCTTTGTTGCGTATATGGTGTTAAGGTGCTTTCTAATTATACTATATTTATTCCAAAAATACAACTGGTTTTAGATAAATAAAAGTGTGATAGCATGAGGGTAGTTTTGCTTGATTTTTTACCGATTTTGATGTAGAATAATAGTATTATGTCAAAGTCTAAGAAATTATATAAGATTGATAAGGGTCGCAAAATTGATGGAGTCTGTGGTGGAATTGCGGAGTTTTTAGATTTGGATCCGACAATCGTACGGTTGGCTTGGATTATCTTTGCGGCTTGTGCGGGTGGAGGCATCCTAGCGTACTTTATCGCGGCTTTGATTATGCCACGCAAAGCTGACGTGATGTAACGCGGTCATTGTGATGCACGACGTACATATGAGGATTCACTATTGATGCGCCAAGACTAAACGGCGGGATCGTTTTTCATGGCCACTTGGTGGCGTCTAGTTATGCGGTCGTTAATCTATGCGCTGGCGTTATTGTTTCTGTGCTAGCTTGGTTTGTGTAATAATATCTCGCCAGACTTGCTCTTTGCCAATCTCATTGAGAATCTCGTGGCGCATGTGTGGGTAAAGCTGACTATTTACATCAGCATATCCGCGATCACGTAAGAACTGGACGGATTTATAAAAATCTTTTTGGCTGATGATACAAGGATCATCTGCACCAGCGATAAATAAGATCGGTAGAGTTGGGTTCTGCATGGCCCAGCCTTTCTTGCTGTAAGCACGATTGATAAGTTTAAAGAGAACCTCGAAACCGTTTAGAGTAAAGATAAAACCATCACGCGGATCAGCATCGTACGCTGCAACTACGGATGGGTCGCTTACGATCCAAGAGTTATCACTGGTGGCGTCGGTGAACTTTTTATTATAGCCACCAAAAGCGAGCTTATTGATGAGGGGACTACGGTGGCGTTCACCCTTAAAAATTTTAAGTGTACTCGCGAAAATCTCAGCCAGTTTGGCACCAAAGCGTTTACTAGGTGAACCACAGACGATCAGGCCATTGATATCTTGATCGTACTCTCGCATGTAGCAACGTATTACCAGTGAGCCCATGCTGTGTCCAAAGAGGGTTAAGGGCAGCTCTGGGAAACGCGAACGCACATATTTGGTAATTTGATGAACGTCCTGAATGATCCCCTCGACGCCATTAGTGTAGAAATAACCAAAATCTTCTTCACCTTTAACACTTGCGCCATGACCGCGATGATCGTGAATGATGGCAACCAAACCTTGATTTGCACAGTATTCCATAAACGCATGATAACGCTCACGATGCTCTGCCATACCATGTACAAGCTGGATGATACCGATTGGACGCTCTGGTATTCTGAGACTGACGCCCAAATCTAAATTGTCATGGTTGCTCTTGATAGTAAAATCTTCATGTTGCATAAATGTGAAATCCTTTTGGTTATTGTATAACAAAAACGTTCAGAATGGCAAGATATGGTTAATAGGATGCAAACTGTCGTAAATTTTAGTGTTAGGTAGTTGACACAGTGTAGATATGGTATGGAAAAGCTACATTACAAAATTAAAATCAAATTTAGTTAAATAAATATGTTAAAATAAAGAATAGACTTATGAAAACTTCTCATTTAACTCAATCTCAAAAACAGGAGAATTTACAGCTAGGTTTGACTGATCCCGAAGTCATAGCGTCAAGAAATCTGCATGGTTCTAATGAGCTGGAACAAAAGAAAAAGCTAAATATATTGCAAAAGATTGCGCATGTTTTGACTGAGCCGATGTTTTTGTTGCTGTTGATTACGGCGAGCATTTATTTTATTTTGGGTGAAGTGACGGATGGGCTAATCATGCTCGGGTTCGTGTTTTTCATTAGCGGTATTGAATTTGTGCAAGAGCAAAAGACGGATAAAGCCTTAGAGGAGTTGAATACTTTATCGGCGCTCAATATACGTGTAATTCGCAATGGCCAAAGACTAGTTATTGATAGTAAGGATTTAGTAGTTGGTGATATCGCCCTATTGGAAGAGGGTGATAAGGTTCCGGCTGATGGTAAGATTCTTGAGTTGCAGGGGTTGGGGGTGAACGAATCGGCATTGACTGGAGAATCGGCGGTAGTTTATAAAAAGTTACACGATCCAGCTAGTGAGCATTTTAAGCTTGATATGTGCTATGCTGGTTGCGACGTCGTAAATGGTTCCGCAACAATCGAAATAACCGCCGTAGGAGTAAAAACTGAATACGGTAAGATTGGCAGCGCACTTAAATCGATCGAAAAGGTTAAAACACCGCTAGAAAAACAAGTACGAAAGCTTATCATAATTTGTACCATTATTAGTTTGACGTTTTGTTTGATTGTGACGGTTGTAAACTTCTTCTACAATGACAACCTTGAGCTAAAAGATCGTATTATCCAGTCAGTTTTGGCTGGTATCACAATGGCGATGGCGACGATTCCAGAAGAGATACCTGTAGTTTTGACCGTATTCTTAGCAATGGGTGCTTGGAAGCTTGCCAAACAAAATGCGCTAACTCGAAATATGAAAGCGGTAGAAACTCTAGGAGCGGTAACAGTACTTTGTACCGACAAAACTGGTACATTGACTCAGAATAAAATGACCGTGCAGGATGTTTTTACGGGTGATGCGGATTTTGCCATTATATCGGCACTAGCTTGTCCGAAATCGCCTTATGATCCGATGGAGATTGCTATACAACAGTATGCTTTTGAGCAAGGAGTCGATAAAAGTATATATAACCAGCAATTGGTACACGAGTATGTATTTAACAATGCTGACAAAATGATGGGGCAAGTTTGGGAAACAGAGGGCGTTAAGACTTTGTGTGTGAAAGGTGCCTATGAAAATGTCTTGCCGCTTTGTGGGCTAGAACAAACGGCGTACGAACAAATGGTGGCGCAAGTGCAGGCTTTCTCTGATTTAGGCTACCGAGTCCTAGCAGTTGCGAAACGCCAGGGGATTGAGCAAATTCCGACAAGGTTGCAGGATAATCAACTAGTTTTTGTGGGGCTGATTGCGTTGGTTGATCCTCCGCGTGTAGGAGTACAGAAATCAGTTGAGTCTTGTCATCAGGCTGGCGTCCGAATCATTATGATTACAGGTGATAATGGCAAAACTGCAGAGGGGATTGCAAGACAAATTGGTTTGAGGAATAGTGGAGCAGTAATCACTGGTACCGAGCTAGAAGCAATGAGCGATGAAGAGCTGGAGCGTCATGTCAAGACCACCAATATTTTTGCGCGCGTTTATCCTGCACACAAGATGCGCATTGTGAAAGCATTACAAAGCAACCATGAGGTTGTAGCAATGACTGGTGATGGTGTCAATGATGCACCGGCTCTGAAGAAGGCTGAGATTGGCATTGCAATGGGGCAGAGGGGAACTAACGTCGCAAAGGAAGCAGCGGATTTGATTTTGATGGATGATAACTTTAATACGATCGTTGACGCTATTGCGAATGGACGTACCATCTATAGCAATATCAAAAAAGCCATCGCATATATTTTAGTGATCCATATTCCGATTATTTTGGCTTCACTTTTCGTTCCATTAGTAGGATTGCCTTTATTACTTTTGCCAATTCATATCGTTTTGTTGGAGCTAATCATTGACCCAACTTCGTCGATCATCTTCCAAAGACTTAAGGCAGATCGGAACGTTATGAAAGAAAAGCCACGTTCTTTGGATGAGCCTTTGCTTAATATGACAACAATTATCAAATGTCTACTACAGGGGACAGTGATTTTCTTGGCGACTTTCGTTGGCTATTATTATTTCATCAAAGCGGGACGCCCGCAGGAAATGGCAGCAACTTTTGCGTTCTCGACTTTAGTGTTCTCGAATATCTTTGTTGTTTACGTTTTGCAATCCGATAATTATGCCATTAAAAATTTCATTACGGATTTGAGTGATAAAGTTATTGCCCTGATTAATTCGATTATTATTGTAGCACTATTATTGATTATTTATGTGCCGGTCTTGGGACAGCTAGTCGGAACAAGCCCGCTCAATATCTGGGAATTATTAGGTGCAGTATTATTGGCAGTACTAGCAACATTTATCTTTGACGCCTTGAAGAAGCCACGTCGCAAATAGCTCATTTATGTCTTGACCATTATCTTCCACAAAGAATGCATTTTATTACGGCTTGATGTTCGTAGATGTATCTTATGTTTCAGTCGAAGAAAAAGGTTCTTGATCAGATGGACGCCCAAGTTTGCTAATGCGCCTTAAAGCTGCCGTTAGTAAGGGTCTAAGAGCGATATATAAAGCGTATCCAATAGCGCCGCCTAGAACATTGTTAATTAGGTCTGTAATGTCAGCTATCCGGTAGTCACTAATCAGCGGCTGGATGATTTCGATTGTCAGGCTAAGCAAGAAGGTGTAAGCTAGAGTCTTAAAAAAACTTGTTTTTTGACTTTTGACGAGCGGGAATAGCAGGCCAAAAGGAATCGTCATAATGATGTTGAGTCCAACTTGTCGCATAAAATCTCCTCTACCAAAGGTAACGTCAATAAAAGGCGTAAAGTTGATAGGGTGGTAACCATGGTTGAGGATAAAAGGCAGGGAAGTGATGACTGGCATCAATGTGAAATAAACTACAAACGATAAATATATATACATGAGCGTATTCACGAATAGAATATCGATGCCTTTTGATTTCCATTTTCGATAAAACTTCCAAAAATACAGTGCGATTAGCACTCCGAAATCAATTAGTATTTTTACGTTGAAAACTAGCAAATAAATCTAACCCTGATTATATTCTGAACTTTTATTGTATGACTATACCGATAAGTAGCGTTAGTAAGAAATTCATTTATTCCATCTCCTTTTCTATATTTTATCACGACTGCTTGATTTGTGAGTAGGTTTGATAGTTGGGTCTAGTCTTTTGCTCGTGATTCTAATAAACATTGTCGGTCTCAGCATGAAGATCGAGACTTTATATGGCTAAGATCTAAATCCTACTACTGAAATTATTAGCGTAGCAATACCAGCCAGACTGATAAGAAGCATAAGTTCATTAGTAGAAAAATGCAGTATTGTGCACATTATTGCTAATCCTACCCATAAGACTAATAAACAAGCTGTCGTCCATGGATAGCGAATATGTAAAATCAGACTACTAGCAAAGTTTTTTGGTTTCTTCATGCGAATATCCTTTCCTTTACGAGATTAAACATAAATTCGTCATTATTTGCTAAATTGGAAATGGTTTGTACTAGTAACTCGTAGCTATCTGTCATGCTATAGTGTGAACTATTGACGACGTCATTCGGAATGCCGATATTTCTGGAACGATTTATAGCGTATTGCATTGATTGATACAGAAGCTGAGAGAAGTCATGATTACCTTCGGCGTTGTCTAGAATTGTGATTGATCCTAAGAAAGCTTGCATTGCTTTTAGGAGTTCAAAGTTTACCATGTCAATTTTAACGTCAATAACTTTTGTACTAACGACTTTTAGAAATACGTCTAGTAGATGGCCGTTTTTAAAAGTTTCTACATACGATACGTTGCCGCTCATCTCGCAATTAAGCTTTTCTTCCATCGCTGAGGATAATATTGCTAGCAGGTTGCCACTCTTAAAATTACATCGTCGCATGGCAATAGACAGATCTGGACAGAAGCATGCAACCGTGGTTTCCAAAAGCGTTTTAAAATCACCGTTATTATCCAAAATATTGTAGTAGCTTTTTACCCATTCGTAAAATGACCAATGGCTAGCGGGTTTTGAGGAAATAACACCAAAGTCAATCAGAGCTATTCTATTATCTGGCAGCAAAATGATATTGCCTGGATGAGGATCGCCATAAATATAGTCAGCACACATTGCTGTGTAGAGTGCCTCGCCGCCCACCAAAGTTATTTGTTCCCATAGATTTGATCCGGTGAGCTTCTTGGTTAAAGCTGCCGCTGACACATCATGGCTTCGGTTGCTCATTATGTCTGCCAAGGTTGGACCTTCGATAAAATCTTGTACGATGACATTCTGATTGGACAGTTCAGCAAAAACTTTGGGAATTACGACCCTGGGATGGTTTTTATAAAACTGAGCAAAATAATTTTGGTTTGCAACTTCGCGTGTATAGTCGGTTTCTAATACGAACATTCTCGCACAAGCCTCGTAAGCTTCATTATAGTCCACTAAATATCGAGGTAATAAATGCGATAGTATTTTGCAGAGCCGACGTAGCACCTTCAGATCATGATTAAGATTATTACGTATGGATGGGCGTAAGATCTTGATAGCTACATCCTCACCACTTTGTAGGCGTCCGCGATATACCAGCGCAAAGCTACCAGCCGCTACTGGAGTGTCGGAGATCCAATTAAAGGCGTCAATATTAACCCATTGTCCTACGTTGAGTGATTCCTGTGGAGCTTGAGCAAAAACTTGCATTTCTCTCGGCCCACCCCAACCATTCAAAAACTTGCTCGTTCCAGCTAGAATTTGTAAGAACTTGATATAAACGCCACCCCAATCCTTGAGGGTATAAAATATAATGCGTCTATACTCGATATTTTTGTTTGTAGCCTTCGAAAAATAGATTTTAGCTAGGTCATAAAACAGCTTGCAATAACGTTTCAAAGTTTTCATTGTTTTTTGCCGAACCCAATCATGAATAAAAATACTGTCAGTACTATTGCAAAAATTGGCAGAAAGATACCAATATGTTGATTAAAGATCGCCAGAATGACCATGCCTAGCCAGAGTGCCAAAATCGTCAAAGCTACAAAAGCGTACTTCATGGTCGTATTATATCATAGGAATATCTGTTGAGAAACTCAGTAGCAGCTTGTCGTGAATTAACATCAGCAAATGCTATACTACCATTGCTTATAGTAAGGAATAGATTCTGTGCTATAATTTACATTAAATAACCGTAGTGGAGGAAGTTATGCCTGCTGGCGAGAAGATAGACAGCAACAATAGTTTCGGAGAGCAAAATCCTTGGCAAAAAATGGCTAGTGAAATGCCGGCATTCAGTGAGCGCAATAAAGCGGAGGTGACTTCTGATGAAGATTCTGAGTATATTGACATTGACAAGATTGATATTTCTACGGACGAGGGCAAATCTGAGTGGCTAGACAGCTTGTTTTCCAATGCTATCGCTAAGGCGCAAGAAGATTTAAGCCAAGCTACTCTATTGGGTGATGAGGAGCAAATTACTGATGCCACCGATCGATTGCGCCACGCCGAGAATCAACAAAAAATACTGAATAATCTATTTGATAACACCTCTGATGGTAGTATTTTGGATCGACTCGGTGAAAATTATGAAAAACATAGGCAGTTTGCTGCTGATTTGCCGATTGAGGCGACAGACGAGGCTAAACAAATAGCGGATGAAAGGTTGCAAGCAGCCTCTGATTTATTGAGCATTCTGGAATCAGAAATGGCGCGTCGCGACCCAAATTATTTCAGGGCAGCCGAGATGCAGGCTATGCTTACCGCGCAAGTCGATCAGGCTGAAAAGGCGGTGGAAGATTCCATGGTGACAATAGATAGCTACTTCGGAGAAGATGGTTCTGTACATAAAAATCCCGATGGCGGTGAAAAACGACCGACCGCTGCTACAGGGGACGCTGAAATCAATCTGCGTGAAGCAAAACAAGATGCAGAAACTTTTGCAATGTTAATGCAAATCTACAACGTGTCTGCAAACGATCGGACATCAAGTGTGATCGGCAAGGCGGACTTTGCACCAACGATCAAGGGCTTTATTGAGGGTCATACAGTTCAGATTAATCAGCTAATGGAAGCCGCTAGGACTTTAGCAAGAGATACGCCTGAATATGCCGAAAATACTGAGATGCGCAAGAAGTTAGCCAGGGAACGCAGTTCGGCGGCGCGCTTGAGCGAGCGATATTTCTCAATACCAGATACGTATTCGGATATTGATGATGGTATGGCAATGGAAGAAATGCCGGCTAGTAAAACTCCTGAGCAAATTGAGGCTGAGAAGGCCGCTAGGAAACGCAAAGAGGATGCAGAGTTCAAACGACGCATGCAGGAGTATACGGAGCAGCGAGATGCTGAGCAAAAACAGCGCGAGCAAAACGAACGCGCCACTAGAGAACGAGAGCAGAAAGAAGCTGAACGACGCGAGCGTATCAAAGCTGCGCAAGAAAAAGTCCGCCAGACTTATCAACAACAAGAGCAGGAAAACGAGCAAGCAGAAATGGAAATGTAGGAGAATGGAAGAACCGTATTTATCTGATCCCTATGAAAGATGTTCAGAACAATAAGGCGAGTTTCGGTGACGTTATTGGATTAAGAAGTAGTGCTGTTACTGATTTTAGTACCGAGAATATATTGCGCGATAGGCTAAGTTTTAGACGGCTTGCGGATGAACAATATTGTCCTGATGTTAGGAGTATGTATCAAAACCCAAATTTTACATCAGAGTATGGCGTAGCAATTTATGGTAGCATCCAAAGTGATAACATAGAATACGTTGAGATTGAAAGAGTCTATGATACTATGCAACGAGAAGCATTGCGAGCAGGTCTAAAAGCTGGCGATGATTTGATATTGCTATGAAGCGCATTATCATGATATGTCTGTGCATCCCCCGGCGCAGCGGTCTATGTTAAGCTTATTAATGGGGCTATGCTGAAAATCTTACGCAAGCACAAAAAGGATACTCTTGAATATGTGGTGGTCAGCCATCGATGAAATATTCACTATATTTGGGGACTTTGCAACCGAACAACATGCTGCGGTGTTGCGTAATCATCAACGTAGTTATTATGCTTCCATTCGGTTTTGCATGGAAGCCGTGTCCGATCTTGAACACCTTTGTAAGAACCCGCGAGAATTATCAAGCTTTATGACAGACGGCGAGGAGATTAAACAGAAACTAAATCATCTCAAGAAAACCCATACCAGCGAAAAGGAATTAGATGCAGAAAGAAACAAATTGTTACTTAAGGCAAAGATTAATAGCCAAATAACGCAGCGAATCTCAGACGCGTTACTAGGTTGTTTGCGCGATTATTCAATGCTTTGTCTGTCTTCTCACCCAAGCATAGAGGGATTTCGTTTGCGCTGTGATGAGGATGACGCCTTTGACCGAGGCTGCTGTGACTTGGGCTCACGAAAGCACTTTTGATGATGATGTTATGCTGGAGCAACTCAGGGGGAGCACTTTTGGCAGTACTGTTATGCTCGATCAGCTAAAGAGGAGGTAGCTAATGGGATTATTAAAACTAGGCCAACTAGTTGTTAGAGAAAAATCTAGAATACGCAATTTTGGGGACAAACGAAATTACATGAGGGAAATAGTGTGGCGCAATCTTAGCTATGACATTTGCATCTACCACTTCTACGTTGTTCTTAGCCTTGTTATTTCTTCGGTATATGCTATACTAATAAAAATTAGGAGAAGCAAAAGTGTCCAATGCTAAAAAGATAGAGCTCTTTCTACCAGATGGTAACCCTACTGGCTGTATTATATGTAGCGTCGCTAACTGGGATGGTAAAATTTTTAGAATTCCCAAAAGCTTATTGACGGATTACTCTGATAGACCAGAGTTGCGATATACTGGTATCTACTTTCTGATTGGTGGACAGGAAAATCCGCATCTATATATTGGTGAGGCGGAGAATCTTTATCGTAGGTTATCTCAGCATTTGAATGAGGACTTTTGGAATGAGTGTTTGGTCGTTATTAAGATGGAAAACGCCATCAACAAGGCTCACGCAAAATATCTAGAAAACCATTTTTATCAATTAGCTAAGGAGGTCGGCCGATGTAAGATTGTTAATAGTTGTATCCCGACAAAATCTAGCATTTCCGAAGCAGATGAAGCAACCATGGAAGATTTTAGCCAGAAAATCGTTGATGCAATTAGTGTCATGGGGTATCGTTTCCTGGTGCCGCTCATCGATAGCACTATTAGTAGCGTGATTGATCAATTTGAAATACCACCCACAAAAGCCCGTCCAAACATTAGCGCCAAAGCTATCTATACTAACGAAGGTTTAGCTATTTTGAAAGGATCTACTAGTGCTCAGCAATTTAGTGCTGCGAGTAGTAAATTCCTCAAGGCAAAATGGGAGGAGTTGCACAATCATGGTGTCATCAAAAACAATACATTCGCTAAAGATTATTTAGCCTCTTCGCCGTCTATGGCGGCTGCTATGGTTTTGGGCCGCAATGCCAATGGCCTCACTGAATGGAAAACCAAAGATGGCAAGTGTCTGAAAGATTTTCTAAAGAATGAGTAGACTATTTTAATCAAAAGTGTGGTCTGGCATAGTTCGCTCGGCTGTAATAGCTTTTCTAGAGAACAATAAGATTTCCCCAAAAACGTTGCACATGAACTCAAGAACTCGCTAACACCATGTTTTTTGCTATTCTTGTGCCAAAATCCACTCAGTAATTTGTTTCTTAAGATAAAAATATTCCTCTTTAGAAAATTGCATGTTAGCAATGCAATACTCATGGTTACTAATATGACTACAGAAAATACACTCATGTAAATGACTAGCATCTTGTATGAAATAAGAGTTGGAAATTGAATTGCTGCAAGTTACATTGTATGAATTGCCGCACTTTGCCGAGTCGTCCACTCGTAGGCAAAAGTTAGAGTTTTCACTACGTCGGCACGCCATAATATATTCGCTGGCATGACAACCATCACAGAAAATCACATTCTTAACATCATTGCAATTAGTTGAGGCATAAACATTCTCTGAGCCATAAATCGGATCGCTGGCATGAACATTCTCGCTCTGATAAACTCGTTCAGTTACCATAAAGTTAATTGATCGCCAGATCTCCAAAACTTCTTTGAGATTTTTAACTTCTTGTCGAGGTAGCATCCAATCTTCATGCGCGTTAGAATTATCATTTGTCATAAATTGTTGCGCGTTTGGTGCTACTGTATAGGTAATTTCGCCACTAGTGTAATCTCTCACTTTAATGGGCAGCTCAATATCAAAAGCGAACTTTTGCTGCAATTGTTCTAAGCTATATGGATTGTCTGCGCTAAATATATTCTGAAATATTTTATTAGCTACTACTAGTGCTTCTGGTTTTAGCATTTTTACTCCTTTAGTATTATTCTACCAGGGTTTGCGGCGTGTTGTCACGCTGCGCATTATCGTTTCTACATTTTCGGCATTATTCCAGCGGAACGTTCCATTCAAACGAGTTATTACATGCTGTATGGAAGCGGAAGGTATTGCAAAAGATTTTTCTAAATAAGCCCTTTGAACAGACTTATCGCATCTGTGTGATATAAAATCTAAAGTTTTTGCTTTGAAAGCGGGATAAAAAGTATCCGCAGTATTTAGCTGAACAATGCACTCACGATTTTTTAGACCAGTGAAGATCTCTACTTTTTTGGCTAATATATTATCATTAGATAACTTTAGGTTCAGTCTTTGCGCTAGATCTCCTGCATCATCTTGGGAAACTTTAAAGATGTAGTAATTTGCTACGTTAGCAAAAATTGCTGAATGTAAATTGCTACTAAATTGCTGGAGATACTGGCCAATCAATATTACAGATGTCTGGTATTTGCGTAGCTCTGCTAAAAAACGCGCCAGAATTGGATTCTCTATTACTGCTACTTCATCGAGTATAATTATTAGCTTTTGTGATATAAGTCGATTCTGAGAAATCGTAAAAAGTTGTTGCAGCAAGAGTCCGGCAATCATTTTTACAACTTTTGCGCCCATTCGCGAACGATTTAATGAAAAGATATTTAGTCGGGATTGTTGAATGCATCCCAGTAGAGTCATTATGGATGTGTCAGAGTTAAATACTGGTACCATCTGCAATTCGTCAATAAAAGCAATAATTGGCGCAATGGCCTGATTATAATGCTGTGTTTGTAGCGTATTGTATTCAGTTAAGAAAAACTGCGCTACGCTTTCTGGTACTATTTCATCGTTTGCTTTCACAAGAGAATGGCGATATTCCATATTTGTCAGTATTTTGCGTAGACCTACGAGCGAATATTGCTTTGCTTTCACTAAAAGATAAATCGTGTAGCGTAACACTCGATCAACGTAACTATTGTAGTTATTTTTCATTAAAGCTTCGAAGGTCGATAAAGATAATTCAACACTAACATTGATATCGCCAGCGCACTCGGCAAATAAATTAGTGCTACGTGCTAAATTCGTAAAATCAGTCACTTTGCAAGTATCGTCCTCGGGAAAATCACGTTTAAGCGCATCGTGTGGATCGATTACTACGATTTTATACTGATCCGGGTAATCTGTCAGAATCTGGTTAATTAGCATGGCGACAAATTTTGACTTACCAGATCCACTTGCACCCAGAATTAATGAATGTTTATCGAAGCTATAAGTTGACAGACCTAGATAGCATTTTTCTGTGTCGTAAGGGAAAATATCCGCCTCAAGTATTGCGGTGGTAGCGTTCGCTGATAAAAGTTGCAGAGCTTTACCAGATTTGAGATATTTTGGACAAGAATGACAAATATACTGTGGATATTTTGAAAAGTCCACTGCCAGAAGTTGCGCTGGAGCACAAAAAGGAAGCCTTGAGTAGATTGTTTCGCCTTTTCGTTCAGAAATTAGGTTTGCAGTGTATGTATAGAAACGACCACAGTTGCGAAAGTCAAACCTTAAGGTCTTAAAACTCATTCCGCGTAAACTTAGTTTGCTAATAATGTCTGGTAAGCTATCGTTCTGACGCAAGAAACATAATCTATGCGTCATGATCGACATGTCAAGCGCTGACCTTTCTGGGGCGGATTTCAAAAGAAAGCCCTCGGCTCCAATACTAGCAGGCAACTGACGACAACAACTTAGATAATAATGTATTGTGCTATTTTTGGTTTCAACTTCCATAGTCCAATCACCAAATATCTCACACCATTGTGGCATTTTCTTAAGAAAAGTTTGCCATGTTGTTGTCTCTACATGTCCATCAGTTAAGAATATCTCGTAAGAATATCTGCTCATTGGTGTTATTGTAACATAAAGATTCTACTCTAAAAAGTCTCTAGAAAAATGGTCGAAGTGACCCTTGGGCGAACGTAAAGCCAAAACGCTCTGTGGTCAAACTACTTGTTTATCGTAAAGTAGTTTCTACTCAGCCTCTCATTTACATAGATACGAATCAACCGATAGCAATCGCAAAGGGCATTAAAATGTGTGAAAACTTGCTTGGATCACTTAAAGACAAGGACTTGATAGGGGCGTTGCTGCTATAATTTATCTAATGATTGATTA